>JADMIO010945807.1_pt1 | contig 28500 bp, 26 predicted proteins | sample 8958161 | NCBI WGS metagenome assembly JADMIO01 (sample SAMN16585339, study PRJNA669376) | soil metagenome | isolation source: Crop rotation soil | place: USA: Cullars Rotation, Alabama | collected 2011 | reverse complement strand
CACGCGTCCCCGCCGGTGCGGCACTCGCTGTCGACCGGAATGTCTTCTCACAGGCGGTGACCGAGGCGGTACAAGGCCATCCGCGCATCACCATCGCGCGCGAAGAAGTGACCACGGTGCCGAGTGAAGGGTCCGGATGGTCGCCCGTGATCATCGCGACGGGTCCGCTCACCTCCGACGCCCTGTCAGAAAGCATTCGCGCCCTGCTCGGCGAGGAGCACCTGTCGTTCTACGACGCAATCAGCCCGATCGTGCTCGCGGAAACCATCGACATGTCGAAGGTCTTCCGCGCGTCTCGCTGGGATCGGAGCGTCTGGACGAAGCCGGCCGCAGACTCTCCCGAACCGGCCGAACCTGCGGAACCTGTCGAACCTGCAGCACCCGCAGAACCCGCAGAACCCGCTGCACCTGCAGAGTCTGAGGGCGACTACCTCAACTGCCCGATGTCGAAGGACGAATATGCCGCCTTCTACGCTGCGCTCACCTCGGCTGAGTCGGCAACGGTCCACGACTTCGACAAGGCGACGTTCTTCGAGGGCTGCCTGCCGATCGAGGTGATGGCGCACAGAGGGCGCGATACGCTGCGCTTCGGACCGATGAAGCCAGTGGGGCTCGTCGATCCACGGACCGGGCGCTTTCCATACGCAGTGGTGCAGTTGCGGCAAGACACGCTCGCCGGCGATCACTTCAGCCTCGTGGGTTTTCAGACGCAGATCAAATGGGGCGACCAGGCTCGCGTGCTGCGCATGATCCCCGGACTCGAGCAGGCGGAGTTCGTGCGCTTCGGGATGGTCCACCGCAACACGTACATCTGCGGACCCAAGGTGCTGCTGCCGACATGGCAAACGCGGGCGCGGGCGGATCTGTTTTTCGCCGGGCAGGTGTCGGGGGTTGAGGGTTACGTCGAGTCAGCGGCGTCCGGATTGATCGCCGGCCGCAATGCCGCGCGGCTGGTTCACGGAGCATCGCCGTCAGCGCCGCCGCGGACGACAGCCATCGGCGCGCTCGCGTACTACGTTTCGCACGCGGATCCCGCGCACTACAACCCGACCAATATCACGCACGGCATCATGCCGCCGCTCGAGAACCCTCCGCGCGACAAGATGCAGAAGAAGATGATGATTGCCGAACGCGCGCTCACAGATCTCCAGGCGTGGAACACGTCTGCCGACTGCCGTCTCCCGTCTACCGTTTAAGGCGTGCGCGACCATCTCAAGGCCTTCCTCGCATATCTCCGGCTCAATCGTCACGTCTCTGCGCACACCGTTCGGGCCTACGACACCGACCTGACGCACTACCTGGCGTGGCTGGCGGCAGAGAAGGGGCGCAAGATGTCGGAGCTGGCGCCTGCTGATCTAGATCTGCCTTCGGTTCGTGCGTATCTCGCCGAGTTGAATCGTGCGGGTCGCGCCCGCTCGTCGGTGGCTCGCCGGTTGTCGGCGCTACGCACGTTCACGAAATACCTGCGGCGCGAAGACCTGATGGAGCACGATCCGGCGGCGATGGTCGTTGCGCCCAAACGCGATCAAACCATCCCGACACATCTCTCCGAAGCGGAGATCACCAAGCTAATCGAAACGCCGAACACAAGCGATCCACTTGGCCGGCGCGACCGCGCGATTCTCGAGCTGTTCTACGCATCAGGACTGCGGCTGAGTGAACTGGTCGGTATCGACCTCGACGACCTGAACCTGTCCGGCCGCATGCTGCGGGTGATGGGGAAGGGCGGGAAAGAACGGTTGCTGCCTTTCAACCACAGTGCAGACGCGGCCATTCGCGCGTGGATGAAGGATCGAGGCGGCATTCTTGTGGAACGGGCAAAAGGCAAGACACAAAAAACAGAGCAGCGTCGAGGAACGAAGAGCGATCCCCTGTTCGTGAACTACCGCGGCACGCGACTGACCGGACGCAGCGTGCACCGGATGCTGCGGCGATACGTGACGCTTTGCAGTACGCGCCTGGGCATCAGCCCGCACGCGCTTCGTCACTCGTTTGCGACCCACCTTCTTCAGCGCGGCGCCGATCTGCGCGCAATTCAAGAATTGCTGGGCCACGCGCGGCTGAGCACGACGCAGCGTTATACGCATGTCAACGCGGCGCAATTGATCGACGTGTATCGCAAATCACACCCGCGCGCGACCAAGAGCGAGTAGAATTTCCCCCACGTGATTCTGGGTAGATTCGTTCCGAAACGGCTCGGTTGGGCCGGCCTCGTTCTTCTCCTTCACATCGCATCGCCAGCGGCGGCACAAACGCCCACACCCGATGCGCCTCCCGAAGAGACCGTCGACCTCTTCGGTCTCAAGATCACGCAGAGCGAACGATTTAAGTTCGGTGGCGAACTGGTTGGCGCGTGGACGCACGACGGCGCGCAGGCGGCATTGGGCTTCGAGAAACAAGGCCGGTTGGGAATGGCGATTCTCAGCCTCTCCGGCCGCGTCACCGATCACGCGCACTACTTCGTCTCGGTGAATCCGATTACCGAAACCTCCGCGCGCCCCGCATGCGGCGAAAAGGACTTTTTCTTCCCGAACGACCCGGCGCTCTACGCCGGGGCCGGACCGATCGTGAAATGCGATGTCGAAGACGGGCTGAAGCGTGTCGATACCTACAACACGTTCGGGCTCGACTACATCGTGCAGCAGGGAATCTTGCGCGAAGGCTACGTCGACTGGAACATGAACTCGACGTTCTCCTTGCGTGGCGGCCGGTTCATTCTGCCGGTTGGGTTTGCGCCCAGGGACATCGGTACGACGACGGCCAAGGACATGCCGCGCATTCAGCGGCTGAACGCCGAAGCGAATTTCGGCGCGATGTTCGCGGCGTCGAAGGCCACCAAGTCGAATCGCCCGATTTTCGACGCCGGGATCATGGCCGTGCTCGGCGACGGCAATCGCGAAAAAGACTACGACTGGTTCTACTTCGTCAACACCTCGCTCGACACCAACAGCGCCCTCACCCTGGTCGCGTCGGCACGCGTGCAGCCGACAAAGATGCTCGACTTGCGCGCCGCCTATAAGAAGGGCTTCACCGGATCGAAGGTGGAGAGGCTCCCGAGTTATTGGGCGTCGAAGCGAAATGACGACGCGTTGGTGGTGAGCTTGAAGGTGTCGCCAACATCATGGGCGTCGGCATTTGCCGAGTACGCGAAGTATCGCTGGGGGCCGACGCTCAGTTCGGGCGAGCTTGTTGGTATCCCGGCCCTGGAACCGATCGAAAAAGCTGGCTACTACGTGGGCGGGCTCCTGGAAGTACCGGTAACGAGCCGCGTGCACGTCGGCGGCAGCGTCATCCGCGAAGAGGTGTCCCGCGATGACAGCCTCATTCAGTACCTGACGCTCAACAAGCTCTACGGCGTCTCGATGGGAAAGAAGGACCGCGAGCTCGTCGTGCGCGGGTTCATCGAGGTTGCGCGGTCGATCAACGTCGGCTTCTTCTGGATGGATGTCTCTAATCCGTTCCCGTGGGTCAGCGGCTCCTGGCCGGTCTCTGGCCCGGTTGCGTTCACTGGACGGGAGATGGATCGGTTCGGCCTACTCGTGTCGCTACGAACTCCGTAGCCATCAGGTAGAAGCTCTTGTGTCTCAAGTGTTCCGGTTCGTCAACGAGTTCGTGAGTGTGCGTCGCCCGATGTGGGCGCTCGTTCTCGCTCTGGGACTCGTCACGTCCTGCAGCCAGGAATCCACGGCACCAACCACACCTTCCATCGTCACGCCGCCGGCGACCGGCCCCGTGACACCGCCGTTGCCAGGCATGCTGCAGATCGTGATGCCGGCTGATCCTATCGACATCACCACGTCTGCATTGGGTCTGGTTCCCTACGGCTACCACGGACCGGATCATGCCGTGGAGGGACATTCAGGCTGGGACATCGAACTGCGATTTGGCGCGGCGGTCCGGGCCGCGGTCGAGGGCCGGGTTTTGAACGTCGGGCCCGACCCCGTAACGCCCAGCCGATTCAAGGTCAAGATCGAGACGGTCGTCGCCAATCACTTCTACACGTTGGACTACGGCAACCTTGCCTCGGTCAGCGACGACATCGTCGTTGACGCGGTGGTCAGGCGTGGCCAGCCTCTCGGAGTTCCGGGTCTCGTGGCGGCGACGGTGAGCGGCACGCCGATCAGCTACTCGATGGTTCACTTTCAGGTGAACGACTTCGAGTACCACCGCGAAATTGTCGAACCGAATGCCGTTGGCATCGAGCTCTTCCTGACGCCCGAGGCCAGGCAGACATTCGATCGTGTGTGGGCTTTGTCCTGGTATGCGGAGGAGCTGACCGAGCCGTTTTCGGCGAATCCGCGCGCGCTCCCCTTCCCCCTGGTGCGAACGTGGCGGCTGGAAAGCGGAGGCGGCCCGATGGGGTTGAAACTGACTCGTCGCAGTCTGCGCGACACTGAGTACGAATACGAGCTTCAGGCCGAGTCTGGGACCATCATCGAAGCCGGCCGCGCGGTCATCACCTTCGGCCGGCCGCTCGCATCCATCGATCTGATTTCGCCAACCGGTTTTCGTCTGGGTCTGTACGACGTCGTTGACGATCGGTTGCGGCTGGCCCTCGGAAGCCCTGGCGCACCACGGCCCCTGAGTTTGTCTGATGCGTCCGTGTACCGGACGCCGCGCCCACCGCCGTCGAACTAGACCCGTGCGCTAGCTGGCGGCAGCGATGATGTTGCCTGGCATCAGCACGCGCCGGCGCGGCATGTCGATCTGCAACACTTTGATCTTGTAGTTCATCACCCGCGGGCTGATCTGGAGCAACTCGGCCGCGTCCTTCTGCACCCAATTCGCCATCTTCAACGCTTCGGTGATGGCCTGGCGTTCGATGTCCTCGAGTGCGATGCCGTTGGGCGGCAGCTTGACGACGCTTTGCGCATCCTTCGACACCGGGCTGCCGGGTGAGAAGTCGCCGAGCCGCAGGTCCACGGCCGCGATCATCGCGGCTTCGCTCAGCAGGGCGGCACGCTCGATCGTATTTTCGAGCTCGCGAATGTTGCCGGGCCAGTTGTAGCGGACCAGAAGCTTCTGCGCTTCGTGATCGATCCCGTCGAGGCGCTTCTTGAGCTCTCCGGCAAACCGTCGCGTGAAATGCATCGCCAGGGCGAGGATGTCGTCCTTGCGCTCGCGCAGAGGCGGGGTTTCGACCGCAACCACGTTGAGCCGGTAGTAGAGGTCTTCTCGGAACTGGCCGGACGCCACCATGGCCGAGAGATCGCGATTGGTGGCGGCGATGAGCCGCACATCAACGCGCAGGGTCCTGGTGCCACCGAGGCGTTCGAATTCATGTTCCTGGAGCACGCGCAGGATCTTGGCCTGGGTGCTCGGACTCATGTCGCCGATTTCGTCGAGGAAGAGCGTGCCGCCATCGGCCTGCTCGAAACGGCCGACGCGCTGGCGGTCGGCGCCGGTAAACGCGCCCTTCTCGTGACCGAACAGTTCCGACTCGAGCAGGTTCTCCTGCAGGGCGGCGCAGTTCACCTTGACGAAGTTTCGGGCCGCGCGCAGCGAGTTGTGGTGAATCGCGCCGGCGATCAGCTCCTTGCCCGTTCCCGTCTCGCCGCGAACGAGCACCGTCGAGTTGCTCTTGGCGACCTTCTTGACGACATCGAGTACGCGCTTCAGTGCGTCGCTGGTGCCGATGATCTTGTCGAAATCGTAGTTTTCCTGAGTTTCGTGCCGGAGGTAGTCGAGCTCGTTGCGCAGGCGCTTGAGCTCGAGCGCCTTCTCGACCTTGACCTCCATCTCTTCGATTTCGAACGGCTTCTGGACGTAGTCAAAGGCGCCGTACTTCATCGCCTCGACGGCGGTCGTCACCAGGCCGAAGGCCGTCATCAGAATCACCGATGCGGTTGGATGCAGCGTCTTCGCCGTGCGCAGCACGACAATCCCGTCCGACCCGCTCATTTTCAGATCGCTGACAACGACGTCGAAGTAGCTTTCATGCAGCTTTTCAATGGCAGCGTTGCCATTGACCGCCTCTTCCACTTCATGTCCGGCGGTCGCGAGGGCAAGGGCCAGCCCCCGTCTCAACGCGTCGTGATCTTCCGCAACCAGAATGCGAGCCATGTAATCGAAACTCCTCCCAAACCGTTCAGACTTGCCGTGTCTTCCTGAACTCTGCCGGCTCGACACGAGGCGGCGGATCTACAGGCAGGGTCACGCGAAAGCGTGTGCCGCGGCCTTCAGCGGACGTCACATCGATGCGTCCTTCGTGAGCGTCGACAATCTTGCGGACGATGGCGAGGCCGAGCCCCGAGCCCTGCTGCTTTGTCGTGAAGAACGGGTTGAAGATCTTTTCTGCGATCTCCGGCCGCATCCCCGGGCCATCGTCGGCGACGTCGATGACGACCGTGGGTGTCAGATGCCGCCCGTCCGGCTGCAGCGCACCCTCGTCGGCCGTGTGCGCCAGCCTGGCGGTGATATCGACGTGACCGCGGCCATCGAGCGCGTGGAACGCGTTGATCAGCAGGTTGGTGAAGACCTGCGTGAGCTGATGATGATCGGAGCCGATGAGCGGCAGGTCGGCTGGAATCTCGACGTTGACGTCAATCGCGCCGCGCGGCGTGCCGCTGTTGGCCAGCGACAGCGCGCTGGCGACGGCTTCGGACAGCGAGGTTCGAGCCACCTGCAAGCGAACCGGCCGCACAAAGGCGAGCACTTCCTGAACGATCGAGTTCGCCATCTTGGCTTCGCTCAGGATGTCGCTGACCAGGCTCTGCATCTCCGGGTGCTGCGGTGCCTTGCGCTTGAGCAGTCCTGCGAGCACTTGAATGCCCGCCAGCGGGTTCTTGATCTCGTGTGCAACGACGGCCGCCATCTCGCCGACCGCAGCCAGCCGATCCCTGAGGCGTTCGCGTTCTTCCATCTCCTCGACTTCAGTGAGGTCTTTGAAGAGCAGCGCCGCTCCCACCGGATACCCGTCGTCGTTGCGAACGAGTGAAAGCGTGTAACCGATCGCGGTGTTCGTCGACGTGAGGCGAAGCTCCGCGCGATTGGGCAGGGTCGCCATCTCGAACGCGCCGCCGAGCACGCGCACGACGTCGGGCTGATTGCTGAGGACCGTGCGAAACGGCTGACCCGGGATCGATCCGTCATTGGGCAGATCGAACAGGCGGCACGCCTCGCTGTTCACGAGCACGATGCTGCCGTCGCGGGCAATGGCCAGTACGCCATTGCGCATGTTTCCCACCATGTGGCGGAAAAACACATCGGTATTGAGCGCCGCGTGAAGCGGCGACATGAGCACGGCCATAGATACTCGACCCAGACTGAGCAAAGCGCGTGCCCCGTGTCGAAACGAGGCAACGACGCTCTAAGCCACTGCGATTACAGAAATTGAACTTGTGCCGCAGGAGTAATCGGCACTTACGAGGCTGTAATTGAATTACTGATTTCGAAGGTCGGAGTACTGCTCGGTCTCGCCCTGAACCGCTTCCCACTGGCTCAAAAGCTCACCCACCTGCCACATGAGCTCTTGGTGCTTCGCGAGCGACGCTTTGGCTGCGGTCGGCTCCGCGTAAAAGTCCGGTGCTGCCATCTGCTGTTCCACTTCTTTGATGGCGCGTTCGGCTTCGGCGATGCGCGCTTCGAGCTCGGCCACGCGTTTGGTGAGCGCTTGGTAAGCACGTTCCCGCTTGCGGCGTTCGATGTTGGCGTGCTTTCTCTCGTCGCGACTCGCGTCGCCCTTGACCGGTTCGCCCTTGACGAACGGAGCGTCACGTTTGGGCGCCGGCTGACGCTTATCGACAGCTGAAGTTGCGGCTGGCTGCTCGCTTTTCGTCGATCGCGCGTCGCGGACCTTTGCACCGTCTCGCGCAGACGGCTGAACCCCTGACCCTTTGAACTCTTGAGCCTGTGAACCCGACTGGTTCTTGCTCCACAGATATTCCTCGTATTTCCCAGGATAGAGGACCGCCCGTCCGCCGCCGACCTCGACGATCTTGGTGGCGAGCCGCTCGACGAAGTAGCGATCGTGCGACACGAAGATCAGCGTGCCGCCGTAATCCTCCAGCGCGTTGAGCAAAACCTCTTTCGAATCGATATCGAGGTGGTTGGTCGGCTCGTCGAGCAGCAAGGTGTTCGATGGCCGGAGCAGCATCCGCGCCACTGCCAGCCTCGTGCGCTCCCCGCCCGACAGCACACCCGCTTTCTTGTAGACGTCGTCTCCCGAGAACAGGAAGCCGCCCAGGATGTTCCGAATCGCGGGAATCATCGTGTTCGGCGATCCAGCCGAAAGCGTCTCGTACACGGTCAGCGCGGGTTCGAGTCGAGTGGCTTCGTCCTGGGCGAAGTATTGCGGAATCACCTGATGGCCCTCGGCTCTGGTGCCGCTGTCAGGTGACTCTTCGGCCGACAACATGCGCATCAAGGTGGACTTGCCCGCGCCGTTGTGTCCGACGAGCGCGATGCGATCGCCGCGCTCGATGTGCAGGTTCACCTTGTCGAGCACGACCTTCTCGCCGTAAGCCTTCTTGACGTCCTTCAGGTCGATCACCATGCGGCCGCTTCGTGCCGACGCAGGAAACTGAAAGTGAATGCGCGGACGCTCGGGCGGCACTTCGAGGCGCTCGACCTTCGCCAGCATCTTGATGCGGCTCTGCACCTGCGCCGCTTTCGTCGCCTGGTAGCGGAAGCGGTTGATGAACTCCTCGACGCGCTGCACCTCTTCGTCCTGCCGCCGCTTCGCCTCTCTCAGGCGTTCCAGCTTGGCGTCGCGTGCTTCCAGGTACTTCGTGTAGTTGGTGTGGTAGTTGGTAATCGTGCGCAACGACAGGTCGGCGATGTGGGTCACAACCGCATCGAGGAAGTAGCGATCGTGTGAGACGACGATGACGGAGTGGGGATAGGCGAGCAGGTACTCTTCCAGCCAGTTGCGCGCTTCGAGATCGAGGTGGTTGGTCGGCTCGTCCAGCAGGAGCAGGTCCGGCTGGCTGAGTAGCAGCTTGGCCAGCGCCAGCCGCATCTGCCAGCCGCCGGACAGATGATCGGTCAGCTGGTCATCCATCTCCGGCTCGAAGCCGAGGCCTCTGAGCACGGTCGCCACCTTCAGCTCGATCTGGTAGCCGTCCGAAATGCGGAATCGATCCTGGACGTCGCTGTAACGATGCAGGACCGCGTTGTGCTCGTCGGGCGTGAGGCTCTCGTCGCCGAGACGCTCCTCGAGCAGATGCATCTCGGCCTTGAGATCGAGCAGGGTCTTGAGCGCGAGGCTGGCTTCGTCGACGACCGTGCGGCCGCGATGATTCAGCCCGTCCTGCGGCAGATATCCAAACGTCAGCGCATTCGGTTTCTGGATCTCGCCGCTGTCGGGCTCGTCGATGCCGGCGAGCATGCGCAGAAGGGTGGTCTTGCCGGCGCCGTTGGGTCCGCACAGGCCGACCCGGTCGCGCTCGCCCACCCGCCAGTTGACGTGGTCGAACAGGACCTTCTCGCCAAAGGACTTGGTGAGATTTTGTAGCTGAATCATGAAGCTGCAGCCATTCGCCGTTCGCGATTCGCTGTTCGCAAACCGCAGGCAGCGGCAGCTACGAATCGGGCGGCGATGTGAGCCGCTATTCCCCTAACGCGCGGGCGGCCGCGGCCAGCACTTGCGGGACGCGGAACGGCTTGGTGAGGTAACCCGAGACGCCAAGATTCACCGCTTCGATGGCGCTCGACTCGGTCGAGAAGCCCGTGATGATGATGACGGGCAGATCGGATTTGAGCCGGCGGGCCTCACGAATGAGCGTCAGCCCGTCCAGTCCCGGCATCTTCAGATCGGCAATCAGCAGGTCGTAGCGGCCGAGCCGCAGCCGGTCGAGGGCGGCGCGTCCATCCTGGGCCGTTTCCACTTCGTATTCGGCCAGCGCCAGCGTTTTCGACAGCAACTCACGAATGCTCGATTCGTCGTCGGCGACCAGGACCCGAGGCCGGCCATCGCGAACGCCCTGAGGCTTCTCCGGCGCAATCGCCGTCCGTTCGCCATGCGGGCGCTGGGTATCCAGCCAGGCATCGATGTCGCGCTTTCGGAAGCGCCACTGGCGCCCGACCCGAACCGCCGGGATCTTGCCGGCTTTGATGAGGCGATAGACCGTCCGGAGGTTGACCTGGAGGTACTCCAGAATCTCCTCGGTCGTCAGGAAAATCTCGTCAGTTGGAAAGTTGGTCCCCACGGAGCATCCCTAGGCGGCGTATTGTACCCCCCTTTTATCCGACTTTCGGCCGGGGCCCGCCGTCTTACACAATGACTAGAGAACTTCGACAACCCCCGAATGGTCGCGACCGACGAAGAACTCGTCGCCCGGTCAATGTCCGGCGACGCAGAGAGCTTCAACCAGCTCGTTCTGCGCTGGGAGAGGCCGATCTATGCCTTGGCGTACCGAGTAATCGGTCGCGACGAGGATGCGCGAGACGTTGTCCAGGAGACCTTTCTTCGGGCGTTCCGAGCCCTCCCCGGATTCAAGGGACAGGCGAAGTTCTCATCGTGGCTGTATCGCATCGCGCTCAACCTGTGTCGCGACTGGATCCGGCGCCGCAAGCGGACCCCGGTGGTCGAAGCGCCCGAGGGCGTGGACATCATCGAGCTGGCCGCCGAGCAAGGCCCGGTCGAATCCATCGAGGATCTGGTGGCGCGCCGCGAGATGAGCCGGGTGGTCGCCGAGGGTATGCAACAGCTGCCTGAAGAGCAGCGGACAGCGATTGTGTTGAAGGAATACCACGGGTTGACGTTCCAGGAGATTGCGGAGCTGCAAGGGTGTCCGTTGAGCACGGTCAAGACACGCTTGTATCAAGGTCTCAGCGTCCTGCGCCGGCATCTCGAACGTCAGGGAATGACCCGCACACCGTCAGGGAAGGCATCATGAGCAGCGACAGGTTTTCGTGTCACGACAAGGATTCGTTGATTGCGTACTTGTATGACGAGATCGAATCCCCAATGCGAGAGCAGATCGAAGCGCACCTGCGAACGTGCAGCGCGTGTAGCGAAGAGGTCGGTGCACTGGCTGTGGTGCGCATAGGGCTCTCGGCGTGGACACCGCCCGATACCGAGCTCGGTATCACTATCGCCCGGAAGACGGACCCCGCGCCGCGCGCCAATTGGTGGGAGCAGATGCCGGTGTGGGCTCAGGTCGCCGCGGCGAGCCTGGTGTTTGCGGCCGGCGTCAGCGTCGCCAACGTGCAAGTGCGATCCAACGCCGACGGCCTTGTCATCACGACCGGGTGGATGGCGCCAACGAGCCCGACCACTGCGTCGCCGGCAGCCGCAGCGAACGACGAGCGCTGGAAGCCGGCCCTCACCGCGCTCGAATCGCAGCTTCGGAGCGAAATTCAGGCAGCACGCCCGCAAGCGACCCAGACCGTTTCGTTGGGCGCGCGCGCGTCCGATAGTGACGCCACGCTCAGGCAGGTGCAGACGCTCCTCGATGCCAGCGAGCAGCGTCAGCGTCAGGAGCTGGCCTTGCGGGTGACGCAGCTGACGCGGGACCTCGACGTGCAGCGCCGCGCCGATCTCGTGCGCATCTCGCAAGGATTCGGACAATTCGAAGGCCGCACCGGCGAAATGATGGCGCGGCAGCGGCAGATGATGAACTACATCACGCGGGTCTCAGGGCAACCGCCGCAGTAACCGGCATCGTGGACTGCGGCGAAGAGCGAACAGCGAAGAGCGAACAGTGACTATGAAGAAGCACATCTATTCTGGAGTCGTCCTTACCATTGCATTGGCCTCGTCGATACCGGTTGCGGCGCAGGACGCGCCCAAGCCGGTCGACATCAACGATCTCCGCCATCACATCTACGTGATGGAAGGCGCGCTGGCCCGTGCCGTCAACCTGGGCGCGAGCCGTCTGACGCGTGAAGTGCGAATGGTGATTCCCGACCTGTTCGTGCTCGCGGGCGAGGCGCAGGCGCGCGGCGTATATCTCGAGGGCTACGGCGTGTTCTTCGACGTCGAAGTGCCGATGCTTCGCCAGAGCGTGATGTGGAGCCTGCGGACGATGATGGATCAGGACGATCAGGCGACCCAGGCCGCCATCAACGACCTGAGGAACTACCTGAAGGGCATCACCAATCCGGCCACGCGAGCATCACTCGAGAATGCGTTGCGCCGTCTCGAGCTTCAGGCGACGCCGGTGGCCAACGGCGGCGTACAGCCTCGAATCGCCAACCGCAGCGGTGACATGACGGTCGCCGCTCAAACCACCGGCGCCAATACCAACGTGGCCCCGGGCGCAGGGCTCGCGCCGGTTGAAAAGGCGTGGGCGCAGGATCCCAATCGCGCCTACACCGATTCCGTGCAGCGCGCGCTGATCGACGCCATGCTCGATTACAGCCCGCCCATGGCGCTGCTGCCCGACCAGTGGCTCACCGTGGCCGCCCGCGACAACGAGCGCCGCGACACCATGGCACCGCAAGATCCCTTCGAAGAAACGGTCACGGTCCTGCTCAAGATCAAGGGCAGCGATCTGCAGGCCTACCGTTCAGGAAAGATCGACAAGGACGAGGCCAAGCGCCGGGTCAAGATCGGCGAGTTCTAGTCCGCGGACGAGAGGAGCGCTGGCGAGAGGCTGCAGGGAACTTCTGCTGCGGGCCGGTGTCATACTCGGAGCATGATCAGCCGAGCAGAACGGTCATCCGCTCTCTTCATCCTGGTCGTTGCGCTCGCGCTTGGCGCGGCGTTCTCGACCGCGTGTGGGTCCTCGATCGATCCCATCACCCTCCTCGAGCCGGTTGACGTCGTCACTGGCTGGTTCGATGAAGGGATTGTCGAAGGCAAGAACAAGCTGGTCCCCAGCGTCACGCTCAAATTCCGCAACAAGAGTCCCAACCCCGTCTCATCCATTCAGGTGAACGCTATTTTCCGCCGCGTCGGCGAGCAGGAGATGTGGGGTGAACATTTCGGTTGGGCGGTGCCGCGAACGCCGGCGCTCGCGCCCGGCGGTGAGACCGACGTGCTGGTGATGCGCTCCGCGCTCGGCTACACCGGCGAGCAGCCACGGATGCAGATGCTGCAGAATCACGAGTTCGTCGACGCCAAGGTCGACATCTTCCTCAAGACCGGTTCGCGGTCCTGGTCCAAGCTCGGTGAGTACCCGATTCAACGACAACTGCTGACCCGGTGAACAGGTTCGGCGGGTTCTGCGTCTGCTGCTCGTTCTGCAGAACGCTACTGCTACTCGACCGAATATAATCCCGGCCCAGCATGAGCCAGCAACCACACACTCTGGTCCGACGACTCGGACCGCTCGACGCTGCCGCGATTGTCGTGTCGAACGTGATCGGTGCCGGCATCCTCTTCACGCCGCCGCAGGTGGCCGCTAGTGTCCCCAACCCGTGGCTCTTTCTTTTGACCTGGCTGGCGGGCGGTGCGCTTGCCTTTGCCGGTGCGATGGCGTACGCCGAGCTTGCGGCGGTCCGGCCGAAGGCTGGAGGCGAATACGTTTACCTGCATGCCGCGTTCGGCCGGCTGGCGGCGTTTCTCACCGGTTGGACATCGTTCATCGCCGGCTTCAGCGGCGCCATCGCGGCAAGCGCTGTCGTGCTGACGTTCTATCTCGGCCGCTTCGTGCCGATCACGGCGACGTCAACGCCGCTCTTCGTGATTCCGTTGCCGTACATCCCGCTCAGCGTGTCGCCGCAGACGATCACGGCGACAATCGCGATCTGGCTGATGGCGTTCATCCACGGGCGCGGGGTCGGACCGGGAACCTTCGTCGGCAATCTCCTTGCCACGCTCAAAGTCAGCGCGCTCTTGCTGTTTGTCGCGTTTGGCTTCTCGCTCGGTACTGGATCGTTCGACAACCTATCGCAAACGGCCGGTCCCGTGGCGCCGGGGTCATGGCTCTTCGCGCTCATTCCGGTGATGTTCACGTTTGCCGGCTGGAATGCCGCGTCCTACGTCGCGGAGGAGATCAAAGATCCCGGACGCAATGCGCCTAAGGCGCTCGCGATCGGCACCGTCGCCGTCATCTTGATCTACCTGCTCGTCAATCTCCTGTATCTCTTCGTGATTCCGGTCGGCGAGCTCGCACAAGTGAAAGGCAGCGTGCTCGACGTCGTGGCGGATCGCCTGCTCGGTTCCCGTGCCGGGGACATCATGGGCGTGGTTTCGATCATCAGCCTGCTGGCGAGCATCAGCGCGATGACCTTTGCCGGCCCGCGCGTGTATTACGCCATGGCGCGCGACCGCATGTTCTTTCGATCAGCCGCGGTTGTGCACCCGCAATACAAGACGCCGGTGCGCGCAATCGTCGCGCAGTCGATTTGGAGCACGCTTCTCGTGCTGTCCGGCAGTGCGGATGCACTGACCACATACACGGGATTTGCCGTCGTCTTGTTCTCGGGCGTGGCCGTCGCCGCGCTCTTCGTGTTGCGGGCGCGCGAGCCAATGGCCGAGCGGCCGTTCAATGCGCTCGGTTATCCGATCGCGCCTGGGATTTTCGCAATCGCCAGCCTGTTGATTGTGCTCAACGCGCTCTGGACCGATCTCGGCAGACCGCTCATGAACGGCACCGCTCTAGGTCCATCGGCCGCCGGCTTGCTGGTTATCGCTCTAGGCCTGCCGCTGTATTTCTGGTTTTCACGAGCGCGATAAGCGTCACCAGCCCGAGCAGGCCGTCGCTCGCGGCAAACAGCAGGAACGACGGTGGTGAGCCGCGATAAAGGTAGTCGAGGACGAAGACGACTGCGCCTGCACCTTTCAAGATTGGTCCCATCAGCCAGAGATACCCGCGATAGCGCTCCGGGTCGCGGAGCGGCAGCAGATAGCCGAGTCCGACCGTCGTCACGAACACAGCGTTGAGGTCGGCGTGGATTGGAGGCTGGGGAGGCGCGACGCCGAACCACTGGACGAGAAGGTCCCGTCCAAACGACATCGCGATACCGACCGAGACGTCGTAGACAAAAGACAGAAACGCGATCGCGCGGAGCAACGGTTTCTGCCTTTTGCCGTGTGTCTTATGCCTTCTTCGTTACGGCGTCGGCTTCAGGTCTTCGCGGACGTCGATGGTGCGGCCGGGCTGGACGTAGACATCGAAGAACGCTGGTTCGAATCCGGGCATTCGCACTTCGATCTTGTGCCCACCCTGCGACAGCCGCAGCTCCTGGAACACGCCATCGAAGTCGTTGACGACGCCGGCATACGAACCGTCGACGAACACCTGCGCGTCACGCGGTCGAACCTTGAGGCGGACGCCGCCGGTATCGAAGGTCGTAGGCCGCCCGTAATAGCTGCTGCCGCCGTATCCGTAGTAAGGATCCGGTCCGTAATAGCCGTAGCCGGTGTAGGGCGCGTAGCCGTTGTAGCCAAAGCCCAGCGCGGCGAACCCTGACGTGCCGTAGATCCATCCCCACGGCGCGTAGCGAACCGGACTCCAGCCGTAGTAGTGGCGAATCCACGGGTCGTAGGTAAACGCGGGATAGATATAGCCGCGCCGATAGGGCGAGTAGTTGACGGCCATCGAGGGTCTGCGTGGCACGACCACGACGCGATTCGATCGCCCGCCATCCCACGTGCGCACTTCGCCGCCGCGCGCGCCGCGATCGGCTTCGCCGCTGTTCGAGCCGCGATTGCCTCCACGGTTGGCACCGCTGTCGCGATTGCCGCCGCCATCGCTTCTGCCGCCACCATCACGGTTGCCGCCGCCGCGGTTGACGTTGCCGTCGCGGATGCTGCCGCCACCACCGCCGCTACCGCCGCGGTTACCACCGCCGCCGCGCTGGCCGCGCTGTTCGGCGACCACCATCGGAGTTTGTGGCTGCGGGCTGTCGCTGCCCGACAGAACTTCTCTGAAACGCGGTGCGACGGTCCGCTCTCGCGGCTCGACGACCGGCATGGTTGTTACCCGGGTATCGGGATCCTGGGTCAGGGCATAGGCCGGCGATCCAACCCAGAATGCCGCGAGTAGCGGGATCGCTAGGATCCTTCGCATGATGGCTCCTCCAGGTGCTGGCAACACGTGGTCACCAAGAGTAAAGCAACGAGCCTGCCATGGCCAACGATGATTTTTTCAGAGGCAAAGCCGATTTGCACGCGCTAACGCTGTCCTGGGAGCCGGACGGGTGTGTGAGACACTTATCCGATGCAGGCGACACTGCACGCGACGACCATTCTCGCGGTCCGTCGCGATGACCGCGCGGTGCTGGCCGGCGACGGACAAGTGACTCTCGGCAACACGGTCGTCAAGCACGGCGCGCGCAAGATCCGCCGGCTGTACCAGGACCGTGTGCTCGCAGGTTTTGCCGGATCGGCCGCCGATTCGTTCGCACTCTTCGAGCGCTTCGAGTCCAAGCTCGAGCAGCATCGCGGCAATCTCGAGCGATCGGCTGTCGAGCTCGCCAAGGACTGGCGGACCGATCGCGCGCTTCGCCGCCTCGAGGCCATGCTCGTCGTTGTCGATCGCAAGTCGCTGTTCCTGTTGTCCGGTACCGGCGATCTCATCGAGCCCGATGAAGGCATCATCGGCATCGGCTCCGGAGGCGGATTCGCTCAAGCTGCGGCAAAGGCGCTGGTCCGGCACTCGGAGCTCGGCCCGCGGGAAATTGCCGAACGTGCCATGGCCATTGCCGGTGAGATGTGCATCTACACCAATGGCAACGTGACCATCGAAGAGCTGTAGATGTCCATTTCTCTTCCCGAACGAACCGCCAGCGCGATCGATGCGCTGACCCCGCGCGAAATCGTTTCCGAGCTCGACAAGTACGTGATTGGCCAGGGCAAGGCCAAGCGCGCAGTCGCGATCGCGCTGCGCAACCGCATTCGCCGGCAGAAGCTGGCGCCGGAACTGGCGGAAGACATCGCGCCCAAGAACATCCTGATGATCGGCCCGACCGGCGTCGGCAAGACCGAGATCGCGCGCCGGCTCGCCCGGCTTGCGCAGTCGCCGTTCATCAAAGTGGAAGCCTCCAAGTTCACCGAGGTCGGCTATGTCGGCCGCGACGTGGAGGCCATGGTGCGCGATCTCGTCGAGCTCGCCGTCGGCATGGTGCGCGAAGAACGGCTCGAGGAAGTGCGCGCCAACGCGGAGAAGAACGCCGAAGAACGGCTGCTCGATCTGCTGTTGCCGCCGCGGCCGGCAGCGCCGGACGAAGATCCGGGGCGCATTCGTGACGACATGAATCCGACGCGTCAGCGGATACGCGAGCAGTTGCGCGATGGACGGCTCGATGAGCGGATGGTCGAGATCGACGTTCAGGAAAAATCGTTTCCGTCGGTGGAGTTGATCGCCGGCTCGTCGATGGAAGACATCGGCGTCAACCTGCGCGACATGATGCCCGGATTGTTCCAGGGCCGTTCGAAGCGCCGCCGGGTCACTGTCGCCGAAGCGCGTGAGCGTCTGGCGCAGGAAGAAGAGCAGAAGCTCATCGACATGGAATCGGTGGCGGCCGCGGCGGTCGAGCGCGTCGAGCAGTCAGGCATCATCTTCGTGGACGAGATCGACAAGATTGCCGGTCGAGAAGGCAGCCACGGACCGGAAGTGAGCCGCGAGGGCGTCCAACGAGACATTCTTCCCATCGTGGAAGGGACGACGGTCAACACTAAGCATGGGATGGTTCGGACCGATCACATCCTGTTCATCGCCGCCGGCGCTTTCCACGTGTCGAAGCCCTCGGATCTCATTCCTGAATTGCAGGGCCGCTTTCCCATCCGCGTCGAGCTCGAGCCGCTCGGTCAAGCCGAGTTCGTCCGCATCCTCACCGAGCCGAAGAGCGCACTGATCAAGCAGTACATGGCGCTGATGGGCGCAGAGGGCGTGGATCTCACCTTTACCGACGACAGCATCGCCGCCATCGCCGAATTCGCCGCCATCGTCAACGAACGCACCGAGAACATCGGCGCCAGGCGCCTGCACACGGTGATGGAGCGGCTGCTCGACGAAATCTCCTTTGACGCGCCGGACCTCTCAGGGCAATCGGTCACGATCGATGCGGCGTATGTGCACCGCATGCTCGCCGATGTCGTGAAGAACGACGACCTCTCGCGCTATATCCTGTGAGTCTGCCGACGGTTCGGCTGCTGTTCACCGTCGTTGTGATCGCCGGCCTGTCGGCGGCGTGCGGAAAAAAGGGTCCGCCGCTGGCGCCGTTCCCGCGCGTTCCCACGCGAGTCGACAATCTCATCCCGGCCCGCATCGGCGACAACATCGTCTTGTCGTTCCCTGTGCCATCGGCGAACGTCGATGGACGAAAACCGGCCGATCTTGGCGAGCTGAAGATCTACGCGATTACCACCACACGCAAACCGGAGACACCGGAAGAGCGCAAGGTGGCGCCGCTGGTCGCGACGTTGAAGGTTCGTCCCCTGCTGCCGCCACCGCCACCCGACGCGCCACCTGAAGTGCTAGAGGCGTTCGCCAAAGCGCAGCCGCCTGGCCTCGATCAAGGGGCGCAGGCCGTGTTCTCCGAAACCCTGATCGACGAGCTTCGTGTTCCGGTGGAGTTGCCGAAGAAGAAGAATGCGCCCGCGGTTGCGCTCGTTGTCGAGTCGGACGAGCCGCCGTTTGGTCCGTTGGTGTCGCCGGGAGAGACCGAGGCGATCCGCAGGTACTACTTTGTCGTTCCCGTGAGCCCAGGCGGCAAAGAGGGCCCGCCGTCCGACGCCGTTTCGGTTCCGTTTGGAGACGGGAGCCTGGCGCCCGGTAAACCGGCCATCGATTACTCGGCGAGTCTCATGACGCTGAAATGGGATCCGCCGGCGAACGCCAGGACATGGACGATCGCACCAGTGCCGCCGCCGACTCCGCCTCCGCCCAAGCCGGTTACGCCCACTGATGAACCAGTGGACCCGTCGCAGCCGCCACCGCCTGTCAAACCGGTTGTGCCGCCAGTGCCGCCGCTCTTGACGGTCAAATCGCTCGGGTTCAACTCACAAGCGACGCTGTACCACGTCTACGAGGTGCCATTGGCGGCGTCGACGGCCCCTGTCGCGAATGCCCCCTCAGCGATCTCAAACGCACCGAGTGCGCCTGCTCTTCCCAAACCACTCACGCCTCAGCCGCTCGACAAGACCGAGTTCGTGGTGAAGAGCTTCCTTTTTGGCGTCGAACGTTGTTTCTACGTTCGCCCGGTGGATGTGATCTTCGGAATGTCGGTGCAGGGTCCGGCTTCGCCCCAGACTTGCGTGACGCCGGTCGATACGTTTCCGCCGGTTGCGCCTCGCGGGCTTGCCGCGATTGCCGGCGGTGGCGTGATCAACCTGATTTGGGATCAGAACACCGAGCCGGATCTCGCCGGTTACATCGTGTTGCGCGGCGAAGCGCCGGGTGACAGACTGCTGCCGCTGACGCCGGCGCCGATTCGCGAAACGACGTTCCGCGACACGACCGTGCAGCCGGGCGTGAGATACGTCTACGCGATCGTCGCGGTGGACACGGCGAACCCGCCGAACAGCAGCCCGGAGTCGGCGCGAACCGAAGAAACGGCCAGGCAATAATCTCCAACGGATAGCGAGCATTCATGGACCGAATCTATCGAGTGAGACAAGGAATGGGTGGACGGTACGCCGTCGAGCGCGGCGGAGCGTTCTACTGGCTTCGTGGCGATGTGTTCGGCACCTACGAGCCGGGAGAAGAAATCCCGAGCGGCGAGTCGTTGCGATTTCTCGCACCGGTACAGCCCTCGATCGTCGTTTGCATCGGCCTCAACTACAAAGATCACGCCGCCGAGATGAAGAAGAAGCTGCCGGATGAGCCGCTGGTCTTCTTGAAGCCGGCGACGGCCGTGATCGGTCCTGAAGAGCCGATTCGTGTTCCTGCCTGGGCTGGACGCATCGAGCATGAAGCCGAGATGGCCATTGTCATCGGCCGGCGGGCGTCCAACGTGAACGCCGCAGAGGCGATGGATTATGTCCTCGGCGTCACCTGTCTGAACGACGTGACCGCGCGCGAGCTGCAAGCGAAAGACGTCCAGTATTCGCGCGCGAAGGGGTTCGACACGTTCTCGCCGATTGGCCCCTGCATCGCGGTTGGTCTCGACCCGTCCGAGCTCGAGGTCGAGGGCTGGGTGAACGGCGACAAGCGGCAGCATTCGAATACGCGCGAGTTGATCTTCCCCGTACCGTTTCTGATCGAACACGTCTCTCGATTCATGACGCTGAATCCGGGCGATGTCATTACCACCGGCACACCCTCAGGCGTCGGCCCAATCACCCCTGGCGACCGCATGATGGTCAAGGTCGCCGGCGTCGGCGCGCTCGCCAACCCGGTAATCGCAGGATGAATCCGATCGAGCGCCTCCGAGAGCGCGAACGCCTGGCCGAGGCAGGCGGTGGTGAAGAGCGTCTGAGGAAGCAGCACGAACAAGGCAAGCTCACGGCGAGAGAACGCCTCGAACGTCTCTTCGACCCCGACACCTTCGAGGAAGTCGACAAGCTGGTCACGCATCGATGCGTCGACTTCGGCATGGAGAAGCAGATCGTCCCAGGGGACGGCGTGGTCACGGGCCACGGCCGCATCAACGGCCGGGTGGCGTATGCCTTCGCGCAGGACTTCACCGTGTTTGGCGGCTCGCTGTCCGAGACCAACGCCGCGAAGATCTGCAAGATCATGGACATGGCCGTTCGCAACGGCTGTCCGGTGATCGGACTGAACGACTCTGGCGGCGCCCGCATTCAAGAAGGCGTGGCCTCGCTCGCCGGCTACTCCGACATCTTCCTGCGCAATACGCTGTCGTCAGGCGTCGTGCCGCAGATTTCCGCCATCATGGGGCCGTGCGCGGGTGGCGCCGTCTACTCGCCGGCAATCACCGACTTCATCGTGATGGTGCGCAAGACGAGCTACATGTTCGTCACCGGCCCCGACGTCATCAAGACGGTCACGCACGAAGACGTCACCAAGGAGGATCTTGGCGGCGCGATGACGCACAACGAGAAGAGCGGTGTCGCGCATTTCGCCGTCGAAGACGATGCCGAGTGCGTCTCGCTGATTCGCGAGCTCTTGTCGTTCATGCCGGGGAACAATCTCGACGATCCGCCGCGATCGCCGGTGACCGATCCGCTCGATCGCGAAGACGAGGCGCTCGACTCGCTGATTCCAGCGTCGCCGAATCAGCCGTACGACATGCTCGACCTGATTCACTCGGTGGCCGACGATGGGAACTTCCTCGAGGTGCACCACCACTACGCCAGGAATCTCCTGGTCGGGTTTGCCCGGCTGGGCGGGCGACCCGTTGGTGTCGTCGCCAACCAGCCGGCGCACCTTGCCGGAACCCTCGACATCAACGCCTCAGTGAAAGGCGCGCGCTTCGTTCGCTTTTGCGATGCGTTCAACATTCCGCTGATCACCTTCGAAGACGTGCCGGGATTTCTGCCCGGTACGGTGCAGGAGTACGGCGGGATCATCCGCCACGGCGCCAAGCTCCTCTACGCCTTTGCGGAAGCGACCGTGCCGAAGGTCACCGTGATCACGCGGAAGGCGTACGGCGGCGCCTACTGCGTCATGGCCAGCAAGCATATCCGCACCGATTGCAACTACGCCTGGCCGAGCGCCGAAATTGCGGTGATGGGTGCGGACGGCGCCGTGAACATCCTCTACAAACGCGAGATCGAGAAGGCGGCCGACCCGGCAGCGATGCGGGCGCAGAAGATTGCCGAATTTCGAGAGAAGTTTGCCAATCCGTACATCGCCGCCGAGCGCGGTTACGTGGACGAGGTGATTCTGCCGCGAACCACCAGGGCCAAGCTCATTCAGGCGCTGGCGACGCTCGAGCACAAGCGTGACAAGAATCCGCCGAAGAAGCACGGTAATATTCCCCTCTGAAACGAGGCCCCATGAAATCAGTCCTTCGTATCGCAGTCGCGGCGTTTCTGATTTCGCTTCCTGTCCTCACGGCGGCGCAGAGCAAGGCACTCGGCGCGTGGGACTTCACCACCGTGTCACCCGAAGGGACCTTCACGTCGCAGCTGGTGATCCGTGAGGAAAGCGGCAAGCTGGTCGCCGTCGGCAAGAGCGACCGTGGCGAGCGCCCGTACGACAGCATCGAGGTGGATGGCAGCAAGATCACGCTGGTGATCACCATCTCCTACAACGGAACGCCCATGGTCATCACTTATCGCGGACAGATTGCCGATCCCAACATGAGCGGAGACGCCGACTTTGGCGGTCTCGCGAGCGGAACCTGGTCTGCCGCGCGTCACAAGACGCAGTAAGCTCGACACCCCGTTGCCCACTCGCGAAAACATCGACCGCGCCGGCTGGCGCATCGTCCTGCTCGCCAGCCTCGGCGGGACGCTCGAGTTCTACGATTTCGTCGTCTTCGGCGTGTTCGCCAGAGACATCGCCGAGGCGATCTTTCCCAACTCGTCGCCCCTTGTTTCGCTGCTCGCTTCGTTTGCGGCCTTTGCCGTCGGCTATCTTGCCCGGCCGATCGGCGGCCTGGTTCTCAGCCATTACGGCGATCGTTACGGCCGCCGCCGCGTCTTCCTCTTCTCGCTCTTCGTGATGTCGGCCGCGACGCTCGGCATGGGCCTGGTTCCCACGTATGCCACATTGGGTGCCGGCGCCTCGTTCCTGATGGTGACGCTGCGTCTCATCCAGGGCTTCTGTCTTGGAGGCGAGTTGCCCGGTGCGCTCACCTACGTGGTCGAGACGGCTCCGAAGCACGCGCCGTTTGTGTGCGGCGTTGTCTTCTGTTGCGTGACGCTCGGAGTGGCGGTCGCAACCGGAGTGAGCCTCGGGGTGCGGACGTGGCTGCCGGCGGATGCCGTGCCGTGGCTCGGCTGGCGCCTTGCGTTCGTGATCGGCGGATTGGGCGGCGTCTTGAGCTTCTTCCTGCGCCGCTCACTCGAAGAGTCGCCGGAGTTCGCGCGCATGAAGCAGATCGCGCTGCGCCGCCCATTCGGCGAAGTGCTCCGCCGTCATTTCGGTCCGGCGTTACTCGGAATTCTGGCGCTGGCCGCGACCGGCGGCTTCAACGGGCTGTTCTTCGCGCACATGGCGGCGTACCTGACCAGCGTGCTGCACTACGATCCGCGCCAGGCGATCACCTCTCAGACCATCGGCGTTGTCGTGCACGCGCTGAGCATTCTGGCCGTAGGCCGGATCGCCGACCAGGTGGCGCCTCGCATCCTGATTCGGATCGGCACGGTGGCATTGATGCTCCTGGCGTTGCCGTTCTACAACGCCCTGGTGGCGCATTCGCTGCACCCGACGCTGTTGTTGACGCTCGCGGGTCTGTGCGCGGGGCTCGTCAACGGCTCGTTCGCGTGCATCCTGACGGATCTGTTTCCGACGCGCGTTCGCTTTACCGGTGTCGCGCTGTCGTTCAACGTGGCCTTTACGATCTTCAGCGGGCTGACGCCGCTGGTGGCGACGAGCTTGATTCAAAGCACCGGTTCGGTGACGGCTCCGGCTTTTGTCATGATTGGATGTGGAATGCTGACGCTTATTGGCAGCCTTGGATTGTCGCGATACGGCGGACACGTCCTGTCGGGACGACATACGGACGAATCCGGCACGGCCAAACGCGAGTCCGAGAGGAGTGTGCCCGCATGAAACGCTCACGTCTGCTTGTCCCACCAGGGATAGGCCTGATGATGCTGGTCCTGGCGTGCGCGAGAGCCGCCGCGCCGGTTGAGGGCTCGACAACGGCCACGGCGGCGCAATCGGGTGGCCAGCAGGTGATCGTGCATCTGGTGCCCCGGCCGGATTCGGTCGGCAGCGTGCCGGAGAAATTCGAGTGGAGTGCAGTCCCCAACGCCCAGAGCTACTCGATTGGGGTCTGGAACGAAGTCGATCGCATGATCTACCGGCAGAACGGTCTCACGACCAATTCGATGCAGTGGCCGAAGGACAGCCCGCTCGACATGGGGACGTACTTCTGGTCGGTGACGGCGCTCAACAGAGATGAGCGCCCAATCGGCGACTCCGGCCTCGCCGCATTCGTCGTCAATAAATGACGGAGCGCTGGCTGCATCCGCGCGCCGTCGTCTTCGACATCGACGGCACGCTGGTGGACAACATGGCGATTCACACGGAGGCATTCGCCGAGTTCTCCGCGCGCCACGGCCTGCCGCCGTTGACCACCGAAGATCGCCATCGCCTGGACGGGCGTGCCAACAGCGAAATCTTCTCGATCCTGTTCGGGCGTCAGTTGCCGAAGGAGGAATGGCGCGCGCACGAGCACGTGAAGGAGGGCTTGTACCGCGAGCTGTCGCGGCAGCGCCTGTCACCGTTGCCTGGACTGCTGCGCCTGCTCGATCGCCTCGCAGCCGATAGCATTCCTGTGGCGCTGGCGACCTCGGCGCCGGAACCAAACGTCGCCCACACGCTGTCGGAAATCGGTCTGGCCGGAAAGTTCGACGTCATCGTGAGAGCCGATCAGGTCGGACGCGGCAAGCCGGCTCCGGATGTCTTCATCGAGGCGGCTCGTCAGCTCGGTGTCGCGCCGGCCGACTGTCTCGCCTTCGAGGACGCGCCCATGGGGATCACTGCGGCGCGGGCCGCCGGCATGTCCGTCGTTGGACTGACGACGAGCTTCAACGACGAGCAGTTGATGGCGCTGCCTGATCCGCCGCATTTGACGTGCGCGGATTTCGATGCGTATATCGAGCGCTGCGACGCAGCGGGAGTCCGCCCGCAACCATGACCATGCTGGAGCGGCTCGAGCGCTGGCATCGCGGCGGCCTGCTCACAGACAGCGAGTACGAATCGGTTGGCGCGATCGCTCGCAAAGAGCGATTCTCGATTTTCCTCGAACTGAATGCGCTGCTCTATCTCGGCGTCCTCTCGATCGCCGCCGGTGTGGCGTGGACGGTTCAGACGTCGTTCGCCGATCTTGGCGACCTCGCGATCATCCTGACGCTGTCTTCAGCTCTGGCCGGGTGCTTCTACTACAGCTTCTCGCGCGGGCTTCCTTACTCTCGCGGGCGCGTCCAGTCGCCTACGCTCGCGTTCGACTACATCCTGTATCTCGGGTGCCTGATTTTCGCGATCGAGCTCGCTTATCTCGAAATTCGATTTCAGATCTTGCGCACGGCCTGGGACAACCACGTCCTGGTCTCGGCGCTCGTGTTCTTCGGCCTCGCCTATCGATTCGACAATCGCTTCGTTCTGTCGATGGCGTTGTCGACCCTGGCGGCGTGGTTCGGGATCAAGCTGACGTTCATGGGCTTCGATTCCCCAGCGGCCTTGCGACCGAGCGCAATGCTCTACGGCGCGCTTGTCGGCGGAGCGGGTCTGCAGCTGCATCGACTCGACATCAAGCGGCACTTTCTCGAGACCTACCTCCACATCGCCGTCAACGCCATCCTGCTGGCATTGGTGAGCGGGACCATCGACGACTCTTTCAGTGGCGTCTATGTCGTCGCTGCCTTGCTGTTGTCGGCGGTCGTGATCTGGCAGGGCAGCCGGCACCGGGCGTTCGCCTTTGTCGCCTACGGCATCGTGTTCGCCTATGCCTGCGTCACCGCGCAGATTATGCGAGTCATTTCCGGCTTGACCGTGACGTCGCTGTACTTCGTGTTATCCGGGATCGGCGTGCTCGCGCTGTTGGTGTATCTCGCGCGTACGTTGGGGCGAGAGGAATGAGACGCTACGCCGACGAGGACGAAGAGGCGATTCGAACCGCGAGCTACGTTCGCGACTGGAAGGCGTCAGGCTTGATCGACGCAGAACGTGCCGCAGCGATCGAAGCAGACCTCCGAACCGGCCTCAAACGGACGCACTGGGCGCTCAGAGCGATTCTGTTCGTCTTCTCGATTTCTGTGATCCAGTCGGCGCTCGGATTCTTCTTCGTCGTACTGATGCCGGACGAGGCGTCGGTGACGGCAGTGCTCGTCCTCCTTGCCGGCATCGCGTGCGTGGTGATCGCAGAGCTGCTCGTCGCACGGTACGGTTTCTATCGCTTCGGTATTGAAGAGGCGAGCGTCGTCTGCGCAATCGGCCTGGTCGCTGCCGGCGTGACGCTGCTGGCGTCGACCGCGGGCGCGCGTGACGAAACCCTGGCTCTCATCGCCTTCTTTACAATCGCGGTTGCTGGAGCCGCCGCTTACCTGCGCTTCGGTCTTCTCTACTGCGCAATAGCAGCCATCGGTGCCGCAGCCGCTGCGCCGTTCTTCTTCGACGTATCGGAGATGTCCTCGCGACTGTTCGCTGCAATCGTGCTGCTCACGATTCATTCGATCGCAGGCACGATGCAGAAGCCGTCAGACCAGGACTATCCGGGTGACGACTACGCGGTCATCGAATCGATTGCCTGGCTGGGCCTGTATCTGGTGCTCAATCTCGAGCTGTTGCCGCGATCGTTGGGATTGCGCCAAGACGTGACGGCTCAGTTCTACTGGGCAACTTATTCCGTCATCTGGGCCCTGCCAGTCGTCGGGCTGTATCGAGGCATTCGACGCAAGCACCGTTGGATGATCCAAGCGAATTTGGTGATGGCTCTGGCGACGCTTGTCACCAACAAGCTGTATCTGGGATGGCCACGTCACACGTGGGATCCCATTCTGCTCGGTGTGTTTCTGATTGGTGTGGCGTTGCTCGTGCGGCGCTGGCTGACGATGGGCCCTGACGCGCAGCGGCACGGGTTTACGGCGCGTCGCTTCGTCGTCTCGGACGAAACATCGGTGGCGCAGGTCGCGATGGCGACGATGGCGCTGAAGCCCGAGAGCACGATTCACGGCACCAGCAACGCCGATACCTTCCAGCCGGGTGGCGGCGGTCGATCGGGTGGAGCCGGTGCCGGGGGATCGTTCTAGGGAGTGACGGTGAACTTCGACTGCGCCGAAGTCGCCAATGTCGCCGCACCCTTCATCGCCGTGACCTGCCAGAAGTAGCTTTCCGGCTCAATCGAGACGCTCGACGGCAGGTGGACTTCTGCGGTCTTCAGCAGCTCGCTTTCCCACACGACACGGCCGTCGCCGCTCGTGATCTTCATGCGATAGCCGTCAGCGCCGTCCACGGCGGTCCAGCGGAACGTATCGAAATGACCGGAGAAAGCGCCGCTCGGCGGGTCGGTCAGGGTGACGACCGGCGCTGCCGGCGCGGTTGCTGCGGGAGTTTGTGCTGCCGGCGCCGGAGCGTTTGTTGACGAACCGCCGCAGGCAACGAGGGTAAGAGAGACGAGAGCGAGGCTGGTGGAAAAAATCGTACGAATTGAGGTCGACACACGAGGATTGTAACGCAAAGGCATTCAACGCTAAATGCTAGAATCGGAAGCGGTTTGGTCGCATGAAGAAGATCCTGATCGCCAATCGCGGCGAGATCGCGGTACGCGTGATTCGAGCCTGTCGCGATATGGGGTTGGGCGCCGTTGCCGTCTACTCCGAATGCGATCGCGCGGCGTTGCACGTGCGCATGGCCGACGAGGCCTGGCCCGTCGGACCAAGCGCGCCACGCGAAAGCTACCTGCGGATCGATCGGATTCTCGACGCCGCGAAACAGTCCGGCGCCGACGCGGTCCACCCTGGCTACGGGTTCCTGGCCGAGAACGAAGACTTCGCGAGCGCCTGCCGCGATGCCGGCCTCACCTTCATCGGACCAACCGCCGAAGCGATCACGTTGATGGGCAGCAAGACCGCCGCCCGTCAGGTGGCCAAGCGTGCCGGGGCGCCGGTGGTGCCTGGCACCGAAGACGCGCTGAGCGAGGACGTTGCTCTGGCCGACGTGCACGGCATTGCCTCCAGCATCGGCTTTCCCGTCATGCTCAAAGCCGTCGCCGGCGGTGGCGGCAAGGGCATGCGGTTGGTGACCGCGCCCGATGAGCTGGAAAGCGCGTTGCGAGCGGCCCGCTCGGAAGCGCTCTCGGCATTTGGCGACGGCTCGGTCTACCTGGAGCGGCGCCTCCTGAGGCCGCGGCACATCGAAGTCCAGTTGCTCGCGGACCATCACGGAACCGTCATCCCATTCGTCGAGCGCGAATGCTCGATTCAGCGCCGGCACCAGAAGGTCGTCGAGGAGAGTCCGTCTCCTGTCGTCACGCCGGAACTGCGCCGCAGGCTTGCGGCTGCTGCCTCTGGAATCGCGCGGGCCGCCGGGTATACCAACGCCGGCACCATCGAGTTTCTGCTCGACACCGACGGCGCCTTCTACTTTCTCGAGATGAACACGCGGCTTCAGGTCGAGCACCCGATCACCGAAATGGTGACCGGCGTCGATCTGGTGCAGTGGCAGATCCGGATCGCTCGAGGTGAACGGCTGACGCTCGATCCCGAGGCGATGCTGACGCCGATAGCTCACGCCATCGAATGTCGAATCTACGCAGAGGATCCTGCAAGCGGATTCCTGCCTTCGCCCGGCCGCATTCAGGGGCTGCGCGTTCCGCAGGGACCGGGAGTCCGAGACGACAGCGGCGCCTACGAAGGTGGAGAGGTGCCGATCTTCTACGACCCGATGATTTCGAAGTTGATCACGTGGGCCGACGACCGTCCGCGCGCGATTGCGCGGATGAGGCGGGCGCTGGCCGAATACGAGGTCCGCGGCATTCACACGACGATCCCGTTTTTTCAATGGCTCCTGGATCGAGACGACTTCCACAAGGCGGAGTTCGACACGACCTTCATCGATCGGGTCTTCAATGGTCACAGTCTCGCGGCTG
>JADMIO011054781.1_pt1 | contig 28502 bp, 30 predicted proteins | sample 8958161 | NCBI WGS metagenome assembly JADMIO01 (sample SAMN16585339, study PRJNA669376) | soil metagenome | isolation source: Crop rotation soil | place: USA: Cullars Rotation, Alabama | collected 2011 | reverse complement strand
GCGACAACTTGTCCACGTGGAATTCTAAGCTTAGGATCCCAATGTGCTGGAAAGAACACCGCGACGATCGACAGCGTGGTCGCCAGCACCGCGAGGCCGATCTCCTGGGTGCCGTCGAGCGCCGCCTGGAACGGCGTCTTGCCCATCTGCACGTGGCGCACGATGTTCTCGCGCACCACGATCGCGTCGTCGATGAGCAAGCCCACGCAGAGCGACAGCGCCATCAGCGTGACCATGTTGATGCTGAAGCCGAACATCGCCATGAACCAGAAGGTGCCGATGAGCGCGATCGGCAGCGTGAGCCCGGTGATGACCGTCGAGCGCCACGAGTTCAAGAACAGAAAGACGATGAGCACCGTGAGCAGCGCGCCTTCGATCAGCGTCTGCCGCACGTTCTGCACCGCCACGCGAATCGGCCGTGCCGCATCGAGGATGGGTTCGAGCTTCACGCCCGGCGGCAGTTGCGGACGGATGTCGGCGATGGCTTTGACGAGGCCATCGACCACCTCGATGGTGTTCTCGTCCTGCGCCTTTTGCACCGACAGGAGAAGCGTACGCTGGCCGTTGTAGAGCGCGAGGCTCTCGAGCTCCTGTGCACCGTCGCTCACGCGCGCCACCTGGTCGACGCGGATCGGCGCGCCGCCCTTGCGCATGACGATGATGCGGCCGAAGTCCTCGGGCCGCTCCATGCGCGCATCGATCTGCACCACGCGGTCTTGCTCGAGCGATCGCACCGAGCCGACCGGCAGCGCCTGGTTCTCGTTGCGCACGGCGTTCACCACCTGCTCGGTGCTGACGCCGAAGGCTTCCATCGCCTGCGGATTCAGGTAGAGGTTGATCTCGCGCTTGCTGCCGCCGACCAGCGTCACCGAGCCGACGCCGCGCACGTTCTCCAGCCGCTTCTTCAGCACCTGGTCGGCCCAGTTGGTGAGCTCGACCGCGCTCGGTTGCTTGCCCTGCGTCGCCTCGGGCAGCACCGCCACCGACCACACGGCGCGCGCCGACGGATCGAAGCGCAGCACGCGGGGGTCCTTCACCTCGTCGCGAAAGAGCGGGCGCACGGCCGCGACCTTTTCGCGCACATCGTCGGCCGCCTTGCGTCCATCGACGTACAGCTGGAACTCGACGATCACGACCGACTGGCCTTCGTAGCTGCGCGAGGTGAGGGCGTTGATGCCGGCGATCGAGTTGACGCCTTCCTCCACCTTCTTGGTCACTTCGCTCTCGACGATCTCGGGCGACGCGCCGGGGTATTCGGTGACGATCACCACCACCGGAAAGTCGATGTTCGGGAACTGGTCGACCTTGAGCCGCTGGTACGAAAACACGCCCAGCACCACCAGCGCGAGCATCAGCATGGTCGCGAAGACGGGGTTCTTCAGGCTGACGCGGGTGAACCACATGGCGTGAGTGCGTGCGGTGTGCGGCGTGCGGCGTGTGCAGGAGGCTCAGGGCGCGGGCAGGCGCACGGCCGTGCCTTCGCGCAGCGGGCCGAGCGTGCCGGCCACCACGAGCGTGCCGTCGGCGATGCCGGTCACGGCGACCATCGTCTGCCCGTCGACGTTGCCGCGCTGGCCGGTCTGGACCGCGCGGTGCGCGATGCGGTTGTCGGCCACCACCTGCACATAGGGCGCCGGCTTGTCGATGCGCACGGCCGAGAGCGGCAGCGCCAGCGCCGTGTTGCGCCCGACGTCGATGCGGCCCTGCGCGAACAGGCCCTGGCGAAAGCCGGCGCTGCGGTCCAGCCGCAAGTAGACGAGCACGCTGCGGCTGCCCGCCTGCGCGCTCGGGTTGACGCGAACGACGGTGGCGGTCACGTTGCGGTCGGCGCCGGTGGTGGCATCGACGCCGCTGCCTTCGATCTGCAGCGTCGCGCGCTGGCCGACGCGCACGGCGACCGAGTCGGCCGCGGAGAGCGTGGCCTCGACCTCGATCTTGCTCAAGTCGACCACTTCGATCACGCGCGTGTCGATCGACACGCGCTCGCCCGACTGCACGAGCCGCTGCGCCACCTGGCCGGCGATCGGGCTTCGGAGCACCGTGTCGTTGAGCGCCTTGCGCGTGACCTCGACGGCGGCCAGCGCCGCGCGGTGCGTGGAGCGCGCGGCGTTGAGGTTCGACTGCGAGGTGTCGAGCGCGGTCTTGGAGATGAAGCCCTGGTCGACCAGCGCCTTGTTGTTGTCGTACGAGCGCTGGGCCACCTCGGCCTGCGCGTTGGCCGAGTCGGCCTGCTCCTGCGCCTGCCGCACGCGCGATTCGTATTCGGTCGGATCGATGCGGCCGATGACCTGGCCGGCGCTGACGCTGTCGCCCTCGCGCACGGTGAGGCCGCTGAGCTCGCCGGCCACGCGCGCCTTGACGGAGGCCGAGTCGACCGCCTTGAGCGTGCCCGAGATCGTGAGCGATTGCGTGAGCTCGCGCGGCCTGGCGACGAGCACATCGGCCGCCGCCAGCTGTACGACAGTTTCGGACATGGCCGCCGGAGCGCCGGCGCCCGCCGGCTGGGCGTTGCGGCCGCCGATCGTACGGATTGAGACAAAAAGCACCAGCACGGCGGCGAGCCCGCCGAGCGCCCATTTGACACCGCGCTTCATGCCGCGGCCTTCGGCGGTGCAAGGAGGCCGTTCAGCACGATCTCGGCCTGCAGTGCGATGTATTTTTCAGGGTCGATCTGCGCCTGGTCGTCCACGCACACGGTGCCCGAATGCTTGGTCAGCATGAGGAAGATCATGGGCGCGATCACGGCGTAGATCGCGTGGTCGATGTCGATGGGCGCGAACTCGCCGCGCTCGATGCCGCGCTGGAAGATGCGGCGCAGCAGGTCGTGGCCCGGCCGCACCACCTCGCGGCGGTAGAACGCGGCCAGCTCGGGAAAGTTGTTGCCCTCGCTCATCATGAGCTTGGTGAGGCCCGAAGCCTGCGTGGCGCCGACGCGCTCCCACCAGATGCGCATGCAGTAGCGCAGCATGTCGGCGGTGCTGCCCTCGAAGGCCTCGAACTCCTGGTTCCACTCGGTGAAGCGGCCCGCGAGGTTCTCCACGACCACGGCCTTGAAGAGCTCTTCCTTGCTCGGAAAGTAAAGAAAGAGCGTGCCCTTGGAAACGCCGGCCCGCGCCGCCACTTCTTCGGAACGTGTGGCCGCAAAACCTTTCTCGACGAAAAGATCGAGCGCCGCCTGCAGCAGCTCGCCGGGGCGTGCTTCTTTCCGACGCTCGCGCTTGGCGCGGATCGGGCAGATCTTGTCGGCGAGAAAGCGGGGCGTGGCCATTGAGTGAAGCGATCGAAACGAGGAGGTGAAATCGTTAATGACTAACGGGTTAGTAATGTAGTGACGGGCAGGAACCCCGTCAAGCCGCCACAATGTCGTCCCTCCAACCCACGCCGCATGGCGCAACCTCCGGAGCCGCTTTCCATGTCCTCCTCTGCGAACGCCGAATCCATCGTCCTGGGCGGTGGCTGTTTCTGGTGCACCGAAGCCGTCTTCGACCGCGTTCAAGGCGTGACCGATGTCGAATCGGGCTACTGCAACGGCCAGGTCGCCAACCCGACCTACGAGCAGGTCTGCAGCGGGCGCACCGGTGCCGTCGAAGTGGTCAAGGTCGAGTTCGACCCGGCCATCATCAGCCTGCGCGAAGTGCTCGAGATCTTCTTCGTCGTGCACGACCCGACCACGCTGAACCGCCAGGGCAACGATGCCGGCACGCAATACCGCAGCGGCATCTACACGACGAGCGACGCGCAAAAAGAGCTTGCACAGGGCGTGATCCGCGAGATCACCGAGAGCAAGACCTACAAGTCGCCGATCGTCACCGAGGTGGTGCCGCTCGCCAACTACTCGACGGCCGAGGCCTACCACCAGGACTACTTCCTGAACAACCCGAACCAGGGGTACTGCGCGTTCGTCGTCGGCCCCAAGGTCGAGAAGTTCCAGAAGACCTTCGCGGCTCGCGTGAAGGGTTGAGCCTCCGCGCTTGAAGACTGTGCCGACCCTGCGCCCGTTCCGATCGACCGCCGCCATCGCCTGCGTGCTCACGCTGGCGCTGTGGTTCGCGTCGACGCTCGGGCTGGTGCACGGCGTGGTCCACACGCCGGGGCTCAGTCAAGCGACTGCGCAAGGGCCCACGCAGGTCACCGCAACCCACACGCACAAGAGCCTGCTCGGCTCGGTGGCGGCGCTCTTCACCGACCACCATGAAGGCGACGCACAGTGCCGCCTGTACGACCAGTTGTCGCATGGGCCGGCCGCCGTTTCCGTGCCGATGATCGTGCTGCCGCTGGTTTTGCCCACGGCCACCTTCGACTTCTTCGCGGGCGAAGCACTCGCCCGCTGGGTCGCGCTGTTCCAGGCGCGCGGCCCGCCCTCTCCTCGCTGAATCCCGCTTCCCCGTGCTGACCGCGGCGCCTCGATCGAGTTCGAGGCGCGCACGGTCGGCTTCGCATCGATTCAACGAGTTCCCATTGCATGACATCCCACTTTCGCCGTGGCGCCATCGGCGTCGCCGTTCTTTCCTTCGCCAGTCCGTTCACCTCTGCCGCGTTCGCGCAATCCGCACCCGCCACCCTGCAGGAGATCACCGTCACCGGCAACCCGCTGGGCGCGGCCGATTCGATCGCGCCCACCGCCGTGCTGTCGGGCGATGCGCTGCTGTTGCGCTCGCAGTCCACGCTGGGTGAAACGCTCGACGGCACGCCGGGCGTGAGCAGCAGCTACTTCGGCCCCAACGCCAGCCGGCCGATCATTCGCGGCCAGGACGGCGACCGCATCCGCATCCTGCAGAACGGCGGCGGCGCACCCGACGCCTCGGCGCTGAGCTACGACCATGCGGTGCCCATCGACGCGCTGGTCACCGACCGCATCGAGGTGCTGCGCGGCCCGTCGGCGCTGCAATACGGCGGCAGCGCCGTCGGCGGCGTGGTCAACGTGATCGACAACCGCATCCCGACCGAGCCCTTCGATGCCGAAGGCAGCTTCGGCGGCCGGGCCGACCTGGGCTATTCGACCGGCAACCGCGAGAAGAACGGCGGCGTGGTGCTCGAAGGCGGCAACGACCGCTATGCACTGCACGTCGACGCCTTCAGCCGTCAATCGGACGACGTGGCGGTGCCGATCGAACTCGAATGCAGCAAGCCGGGCTTGCCAGGGCTCACGGAATACAGGCGGCGCATGTGCAACTCGGCCAACGAGGCGCACGGCGGCGCGGTCGGCGGCACGCTCTTCTTCGATCAGGGCTACATCGGCGCATCGGCCAGCACGTATCGCAGCAACTACGGCACCGTGGCCGAAGACGACGTGACCATCGGGATGAAGTCGGACCGCTACGCGCTCGAAGGCGAATGGCGGCTGGGCGGCTTCTTCACCAGCATCCACGCCAAGGCGAGCCGCACGAACTACCGCCACACCGAGTTCGAAGGCGGCGAGCCCGGCACCACCTTCACCAACCGGAGCAACGACTTCCGGCTCGAAGCCAGGCACCGGAAGATCGGCAACTTCGAAGGGCTGATCGGCTTCAGCAGCGAAAGCAATCGCTTCTCGGCCGACGGCGAAGAAGCCTTTGCGCCGAACAGCCGCACGCGCACCAACGCGCTCTTCCTGCACGAGGAATACGGCACGTCGTGGGGGCGCCTGAGTTTTGGCGCGCGCACCGAGCAGGCCAAGGTCACGTCGCTCGGCTATCCCGAAGACCTGTCGATCACGCGCTTCGCGGTGGGCGAGCGCGACTTTCGTCCGCACAGCGCGGCGCTCGGCGCGCTGGTCGACCTCACGCCGCAATGGCAGTTGACCTCGAACCTCGCCTACACCGAGCGCGCACCGAAGGACTACGAACTGTTCGCGAACGGCCCGCACGTCGCGACCGCGGCCTGGGAGGTCGGCGACCCGTCGCTGCAAAAGGAGAAGTCGACCGGCATCGACGTCGGTGCGCAGTGGAAGTCGGGGCCGAACACGGCCAAGCTCAACCTCTACGCCACACGCTTTCGCAACTACATCGGGTTGACCGCGTCGGGCCGCAACCTCGACGAGGAAGGCAACGTCGTGACCGAGCCCGAGGTGGCCGACACGCTCGCCGAATACCGCTACGGCGGCGTGCGCGCGCGCTTCACCGGTGCGGAGGCCAGCGGCAATCTGCGTCTGGTCGGCAAGGACGGATTCACCCGTGCCGACGATGCATCGACGCTCGACCTCGAGTGGCGCGCCGACGCGGTGCGCGCGACCAACAGCGACACCGGCGAGGCGCTGCCGCGCATCGCGCCGTGGCGCCTGGGTGCGACGCTCGCCTATGCGAACGGCCCGTGGGGCGCGCGCGTCGGCTTCGACTACAACGCCGCGCAGCGCCGCGTGCCGACGGTGGGCGCGCGCGAAACCGAGGCCTACACGCTGTGGAATGCTGCGGTGACGTACCGCATGAAAGTCGATCGCGCCAACCTCACCTGGTATGCGCGCCTGGACAACATCGGCAACAAGCTGGCCTACAGCGCGACGTCGATCCTGACCACGACCGTGTACCCGAACGCACCCTTGCCGGGTCGCACGCTCAAGGTCGGCTTGCGCGCGACGTTCTGACGCGACGCTGGCGGCACCAGGGCGTCAGGGCGCCAGCCGCTCCCGCAGCCAGCCGTCGGCTTCGCGCCGATAGCGCAGCCGGTCGTGCAGCCGGCTCTTGCGCCCCTGCCAGAACTCCCAGCGTTCCGGCACCAGGCGGTAGCCGCCCCAGTGCGGCGGGCGCGGGGGCGAGAGCATGAACCTGGCGGCGGCCACGGCGGCGTTCTTCACCAGCACGTCGCGGCCACGGATGACCTCGCTCTGCGGGCTGGCCCAGGCGCCGATGCGCGAGTCGAGCGGTCGGCTGGCGAAGTAGGCGTCGCTTTCGGCGTCGCTCACTTTTTCGACGACGCCCTCGATGCGCACCACGCGTTCGAGTTCGACCCAGTGGAACTGCAGCGCGGCGTAAGGGTTGCCTGCCAGTTCCTGGCCCTTCCGGCTTTGGTAGTTGGTGAACCAGACGATGCCGCGCGCGTCGTAGCTTTTGATGAGCACGATGCGGCTCGACGGTCGGAGGTCGCCGCCGACGGTGGCGAGCGTCATGGCGTTGGGTTCGGGCACCTTGGCGTCGATGGCTTCGGCGAGCCAGCGTTCGAACTGCGAAAGCGGCTCGGCGGCGCTGGCGTTTTCATCGAGTTCGGCGCGCTCGTAGCTTTTGCGCAGAGCCGCCAGGTCGTCGTTGGGAGAGGTCATGACGGCATTGTCGGTCGATACTCGCGGCATGGAAAAGCTGCCGACCGTGATCGTGCTGGCCTCGGGCCGTGGCGAACGTTTTCGCGCCGCTGGCGGCGAGGGCTCGAAGCTGCAGGCGATGCTGGCCGGCCAGACCGTGCTGGCACGCACGCTCGCCGCCGTGAAGGCCAGCGGCTTGCCGTGGCACCTCGAAGACGCGGGACATCCGGGCATGGGCGACTCGATCGCGGCGGCGGTGCGCGCGACGCCCGATGCGGCGGGCTGGCTCGTCCTGCCGGGCGACCTGCCCCTGGTGCAGCCGGCGACCCTGCGCGCGGTCGCGGCCGCGCTGCACGAAAGCGGCATGCAGGCCGCGCAGCCGCGCCACGGCGATGAACGCGGGCATCCGGTCGGCTTTGCCGCCACGTGCTTCGCCGCACTCTCGAGTCTTGAAGGAAATCAGGGCGCAGCGCCCGTCCTGCGGGCGTTGCGTGCTATCAATTGTGTAGCAGACGTGGTGGTGGACGACATCGGCATCGTGACCGACATCGACACACCGGCGGCGCTCAGCGAGGCCGAACGGCTGCTGGCCGTCCGGCTCAGCGCTTCGCGATAACGCCGCAGGCGATGCGCGGGCCGGAGTTGCCCGAAGGCTGCGTCGTGTAGTCGTCGCGGTCGCGGTGCACCACGACCGCGCGGCCGACGACGTTGTTGGCAGCGCCGTCGGCGATCGACAGCATGTGGTCTTCGACGCTGAAGCGCGCCATGCCGCTCGCATCGGCCACGAGGCTCGGCAGCTCACCCGCATGGCTGCCCGGCGCGGCGAACTTGCCGTGCGTGCCGCCGGCGGGGTTGAAGTGACCGCCGGAGGCTTCGCCGTTGTCGCCGCAGTCGCCCTTTTCGTGGATGTGGAAACCGTGCTCGCTGCCGGGCGCGAGGCCGCGGACTTCGCCCGTCATGCGCACGCCGTGCTGCAGCGCCGTGACGGTGATGCTGCCCATCGTCGGGTTGGGGGAGATGGCGCCGGTCGGTGCCAAGTTGGCGGCGGCGCCGGGCTTGCCGCTCATCATCATGCTGCCGCAGGCCGGCAGCAGGAGTGCGGTGAGGAGCGTGGCGGGTGCGAGGACAAAGCGTGCGTTCATGGTCACTCCGGGTCGTTGGGTGAAGTCGGTGAAGTCGGTGAAGGATCAGGTAACGGAATGGAAACCTTCCGCCTGTATAGCCCGCTTGCCACCTTGCCGCCATCGGCCTCGGCCGACAGCTCGGCCTGTGCCAGTCTGACCAGCCGCGCCAGCGCCGCGTCGTGAATGGCGTGGCGCTGCAGTTCCTCCAGTGTCTGCATGGCGTAGTCGAGCGACGTGCCGTAGCGCCCGGTGGCGCTCGCGAAGATCTCCCGATAGCGCGCCTCGCTGAGCTCGCCCGTGAAATTGGGGCTGCGGCGCGACAGCGTGAAGGCCAGCGCCCGCACCCGTCCGCCCGGCGTCACGCAATCGAGCCATCGCGGGTCGTAGACGCCCGTGGGCATTTCGCGCAACCAGAGTCGGCCCAGCGTCTCGAGCGCATCGGCCTGCGGAATGCGAAACGCCATGCCGCGGCAGCTGCCGCCCGACAGCAGGCCGAACACCAGGCCGGGGTTGTCGACCGTGCCGCGGTTGACGCGGCTCCACATCTTGAGCGCGCGGTGCCAGCCGTGCACATGGGCCGGGCGCCGTTCGGCGAAGTCGAACTCGGGCCGCCAGATCAGCGAGCCGTAGCCGAACACCCAGAAGTCCTCGTGGCCGCCCCATTCGGCGATCACGCGCTCGAGCATCGGCTGCGGGTCGCGCACCGGCCTGGGCAACCGGTCGAAGGCCTCTACAATTTCGCGGTCATGGTTCACCGCACCATTATTTACCGCCCCCTTTCCTACGGAGACCGCCCGATGGCATCCAGCGCCGACGACGACAGCCAGCAAAACTTCATCCTCGGGTTTCTCATGGCGCTGATCGCGCTGGTGATCTTCTTCGTGATCGGCATCGTGCTCTGGCACAAGAGCCATGGCGCGCAAGCCCCGGCGGCGGCAGCCGCTGCAGCCGCCGCGCCCGTGCCGGTGGTGGCGGTGGTGACCGAAACCGTGACGGTCACGATCCCCGACGGTGCCAGCGTGCGCGTTGTCGACGGCGTGGTCAATTTCTACTTCGCGACCGGCAGCGCCGACCTCGCGCCGGGCGCCGCCGAAGCGCTGGCCGCGGTCATCAAGGGCGTGCAGGACGGCCGCAAGGCGGTCGTCTCGGGCTTCCATGACACGACCGGCGACGCCGCCATTAATGAAGCGCTGGCCCAGAAGCGCGCCGAGATGGTGCGCGACGTGCTCGTCGGCCTCGCGGTGCCGGCCAGCAAGGTCGACCTGCAGAAGCCGGCCGTGACCGCCGGCTCGGGCAACAACGCCGAGGCGCGCCGCGTCGAGGTCAAGCTCATCGATTGATGGGAGGCGCTCGCGAGGCGCAAATTCCTATCGACCAAGAGCCCGGGAATACCGGGCTTTTTCATTGGGGCTTGGTACCATGGGTTTTCCCTGATCGATGAGAGCTTCATGAGCACACATGCCACCGTCCTGGCGGTCACCGACCGCATCCGGGAACGCAGCCGAAGCACGCGCAGCGCCTACCTCGAGCGCCTGCGCGACATCCGCGCCCGCGACCGCGGCTCCGACCGGATGGGCTGTGCCAACGTCGCGCACGCGGTGGCGGGCGCGCCGGCCAACGACAAGCTGCGCATCGTGGCCGAGCGCGGGCCCAACCTGGGCATCGTCACCGCATACAACGACATGCTCTCGGCCCACGCGCCGTACCAGGGCTATCCGGACATCATCAAGCACGAGGCGCGGAGCCTGGGCGCCACCGCGCAGGTCGCCGGCGGCGTGCCCGCGATGTGCGACGGCGTGACGCAAGGCACGCCGGGCATGGAGCTGAGCCTCTTCAGCCGCGACCTCATCGCCATGAGCACGGCCGTCGCGCTCACGCACGACATGTTCGACGCGGCACTGATGCTCGGCGTGTGCGACAAGATCGTGCCGGGCCTCCTCATCGGCGCGCTGCACTTCGGCCATCTGCCGACCGTGTTCGTGCCCGCGGGGCCGATGGCGTCTGGCTTGTCGAACACCGCGAAGTCGAAGGTGCGCGAGCAGGCGGCGCAGGGGCTCGTCGGGCGCAAGGGCCTCCTCGAAGCCGAAATGGCAGCCTATCACTCGGTCGGCACCTGCACCTTCTACGGCACCGCCAACAGCAACCAGATGCTGCTCGAAGCCATGGGCCTGCACGTGCCCGGCAGCGCCTTCATCCAGCCCGGCGACGCGATGCGCGAGACGCTCACGCGCGAGGCGGTGCGCACGGTGCTGGGCAAGGCCTCCGCCGAGGCGTTCGCCGTGCCGCCGATCGGCGAGATGGTCGACGAGCGCTGCATCGTCAACGCGATGGCCGCGCTGCTCGCGACCGGCGGCTCGACCAATCACCTGATCCACTGGGTCGCGGTGGCGCGGGCGGCGGGCATCCTGATCGACTGGGACGACTTCTCCCAGCTCTCCGACGTGGTGCCGCTCCTGACCCGCGTCTACCCCAACGGCACCGCCGACGTGAACGGTTTCCAGGAGGCCGGCGGCCCGGGCTTCGTGATCGGCGAACTGGTCGATGCGGGCCTCATGCACGCCGACGTGCTCACCGTGCGCGCCGGCGGCATCCGCGAGTTCGCGGCCATTCCGTCGATGGCGGACGACGCCTTGCGCTGGACTCCCGCGCAGCCCTCGAAGGACGAAGCGGTCGCGCGCCCGGTCGGCAATCCGTTCAGCGCGAGCGGCGGGCTCAAGCTGCTCGACGGCAACCTGGGGCGCAGCGTGATCAAGGTGTCGTCGGTGCCCGACGATCGCCACGTCATCGAGGCGCCGGCGCGAGTCTTCGATTCGCAGGCCGCGCTGCAAAAGGCCTTCACCGCCGGCGAGCTGGAGCGCGACGTCGTGTGCGTGGTGCGCTGGCAAGGCCCGCAGGCCAACGGCATGCCCGAGCTGCACAAGCTCACGCCGCCGCTGTCGGTGCTGCAGGGCAAGGGCTACAAGGTGGCGCTGGTCACCGACGGGCGCATGAGCGGCGCGTCGGGCAAGGTGCCGGCCGCCATCCACGTGTCGCCCGAGGCCGCGGCCGGCGGCCCGCTCGCCAAGGTGCGCGACGGCGACGTCATCCGCCTGGACGCGGTCGCAGGTACGCTCGCCGTGTTGGTGCCTGCCGACGAATGGGCCGGTCGCGAAGGCGCGACGCTCACCGACGCGCAGCGCATCGCCGACGGCCACGGCCTCGGCCGCGAACTGTTCGCCGGCATGCGGCGCAATGCACTCACTGCTGAAGAAGGAGCCTGCACATGGCTGTGAATCAAAAACTGACGGCGCTCGATGTGATGCGCGATGCCCCGGTCATTCCGGTCATCGTGCTGAACGACGTGAAGGACGCGATACCGCTGGCGCGCGCGCTGGTGGCGGGCGGCATCCGCATGCTCGAGGTCACGCTGCGCACGCCGCAGGCGCTGCAGTGCATCGAGGCCATCGCCAAGGACGTGCCCGACGCCGTGGCGGGCGCGGGCACCATTCGCAGCGCCGCCGATGCGCAGGCCTCGGCGCTCGCGGGCGCGAAGTTCGGCGTGAGCCCGGGCTACACGCGTGCGGTCGGCAAGGCGTGCCACGACCTCGGCCTGCCGCTCCTGCCCGGCGTGGCGACCGGCAGCGAAATCATGACGGCGCAGGAAGACGGCTACACCCAGCTCAAGTTCTTCCCGGCGCTGCAGGCCGGCGGCCTGCCGATGCTGAAGGCCTGGCAAGGCCCGTTCGGCGACGTCACTTTCTGCCCGACGGGCGGCATCCATGCCGACAACGCGGCGGAGTTCCTGGCGCTGTCGAACGTGGCCTGCGTCGGCGGCTCGTGGATCGTGCCGGCCGACGCCATCAAGGCCGGCGACTGGGCGCGCATCGAGCAGCTCGCGCGCGTCGCCACGCAGCTCCAGCGATGAGCGAGAACTTCGACGCCGGCGATCTGAAGGTCATTGCCTTCGACGTGTTCGGCACCGTGGTCGACTGGCACGGCGGCATTGCGGCCGAGGCCGAGCGCCTGCTGCCGGGCGTCGACGGCAGCGCCTTCGCGCTGGCCTGGCGCGCGGGCTACGTGCCGGCGATGAAGGCGGTGATGGCGCGCATCACGGCGGGCGAGGGCGGCTTCACGCTGCTCGACGAACTGCACCTGAGCATCCTGGAACACGTGCTTCGCGACTTCGGATACGAGTCGCTCGACAGCGTGGTCAAGCGCGAACTCAACCGCGCCTGGCACCGCCTGCCGGCCTGGCCCGACGCGGTCGAAGGGCTCACGCGCTTGAAGCGCAAGTACATCGTCTGTTCGCTGTCGAACGGCAATCTGGGGCTTCTCACCGACATGGCGAAGAACGCGGGGCTGCCGTGGGATTGCGTGCTGTCGGCCGAGGTCTTCAAGGCCTACAAGCCCGACCCGCGCACTTACCTGGGCGTGGCCGGCGTGTTCGACGTGTCGCCCGGCCAGGTGATGCTGGCCGCGGCGCACCACGACGACCTGGCCTCGGCACGCGCCTGCGGCCTCAAGACGGGCTACATCGAGCGGCCGCACGAGTTCGGCGCGGCGCGGCCGAAAGACGTGTCGCCCGTGGCCGCCAACTCGCTGCACGCGCGCGACATCGTGGCGCTGGCCGAGCGGCTGGGCTGCTGAGTCAGCCGGGCGCGCGGATCAGCTTGCCGGTCGACGACGCGCGCGCCAGGAGGCGCCCGTCGGCCGACCACAGGTCGGCTTCGAGGAACACCACGCTGCGGCCCCAGCGCACGATGCGCGCCTCGACCTCGAAGGTGGCGACGTCGACGCGTTCGAGAAACGACACCTTCAGCTCCAGGCTGGCCAAGCCCGCCGACGGGTCGCGTCCGAACACGGCGAAAGCCATCGCGTTGTCGAGCCACGCGGTGATGAGCCCGCCCTGCACGATGGTGCCGTGGGTGTGCGCGAACTCGGGGCGCGCGATGAAGCGAACGCGCGCGGTGCCCTTGTCGGCGTCGGTGTGCAGCAGCTCAGAGAAGCCGATGGTGTGGAGCAGCGGCTCGGGAAAGTCCTTGATGTCCAGGGCGCTCATCGCAGCCCTCCGCCGGCCGCGCCTTCGGCGCGCTGGATCAGCTCGATCTTGTAGCCGTCGGGGTCGGTGACGAACGCGATCACGGTGCTGCCGCCCTTGACCGGCCCGGCCTCGCGCGACACGTTGCCGCCGGCCGCCTTGATCTTCTCGCAGGCCGCGTAGGCATTGGGCACGCCGAGCGCGACGTGGCCGTAGGCGGTGCCCAGGTCGTAATGGTCGGTGTCCCAGTTCCAGGTGAGTTCGATCTCCGCCTGTTCGGGGTTGCCCCTGCCGAAGCCGAGGAAGGCCAGGCTGTACTTGTATTCGGGGTTTTCGGAAGTGCGCAGCAGGTTCATGCCGAGCACCTGGGTATAGAAGTCGATCGAGCGCTGGAGGTTGCCAACGCGAAGCATCGTGTGGAGGAATTGCATGCCGGGATTATCGGCAAGCGCGCCCGTCAGCGCTTGGGCAGCTCGAACACCAGGCAGGTGGTGGTGGCGTGGGCGTAGAGCGTGCCGTCGGCGCCGACCAGCCGTGCTTCGGCCGTGGCGAGCTGGCGCCCGCAATGGATCACCTTGCCTTCGGCGCGCACGCGGGCGATCTTCGGCGTGAGGCCCTTGACGTAGTTCACGCTCAGCTCCGCGGTGGTGTAGCCGCGGCCGACCGGCATCATCGTGTGGATCGAGCAGCCGAGCGCCGAGTCGAGCAGGGTGGCGGCCCAGCCGCCGTGGATCGTGCCCAGCGGGTTCAGGTGCTGGGGCAACGGCGTGCCCTGGAAGATGGCGACGCCGGGGCCGACTTCGACGATCGTGAAATCGAGCGTCCTCGCGATGGCCGCATAGGGGATCTCGCCGGCCAGCATCATCTGCATGACTTCGAGGCCGGTCTTGCCCTCGATCTGGTCGGGCCGCGCCAGGCCCGGGCCGGGGCCGGCCTCCAGTTTGGCCAGCACTTCGGCTTCGGCCGCCAGCCAGGCTTCGAGGTGGTTGCTTTGCGTCACGGCATCGTCCTTTGATGGTTGCATATGCAATGATTGTAGCTACAATCATCCGCATGAGAACCCTCGCCAAACCCCAAGGCTGTACCAATCTGCGGCTGCGCCGGCTCAGCCGGCTGGTCTCGCGCCACTACGACGCCGAGGTCGCGGCCAGCGGCCTGAAGACGACGCAGTACTCGCTGCTCTCGCATGTGCTGCACCTCGGGCCGCTGCGTCCCGTGGACCTGGCGCGCGCCATGAGCATCGAAGCGTCGACGCTCACGCGCAATCTCAAGCCGCTGCTGGCCGCAGGCTGGGTCACGCAGACCGAGGGGCCCGATGCGCGCAGCCGCCTGATCGCGATCACCGACGCGGGCCGCGCCAAGCGCGCCGAAGGGCAGGCGCACTGGCACACCGCGCAACTGGCATTGAACGAACTGCTGGGCACCGAGCGCGTTCTGGCGCTGCACGCGCTGCTCGACGAGAGCCTCGACATCCTTCACAAGGCCGGCCTGGCCGACGACCACACCGGAGACGACCATGAGTGAACCCCAGGCCAACGCCGCCGCGCCCGCGCCGTATCGCGCGCTGTGGATCGTGCTGCTCGGCGCGGCCGGCGCCTTTGCGCTGACCATGGGCGTGCGCCAGACGATGGGCCTGTTCCTGTCGTCGCTGAACACGTCGACCGCGCTCGGCATCGGCAGCATCAGCCTGGCCTTTGCGTTCGGCCAGCTTTGGTGGGGCCTCACGCAGCCGTTCGCGGGCGCGGTCGCCGACCGCATCGGCACCGGCCGCGTGATCTTCATCGGCGTCGTGCTGGTGGCGATCGGCACGCTGATCACGCCGCTCATGACCAGCACCGCCGGGCTCATCTTCGCGATCGGCGTGCTGGCCGCGGGCGGCGCCGGCATGGCGGGCCCTTCGGTGCTGATGGGCGCGACCACGCGGCTGGTGTCGCCCGACAAGCGCGGCCTCGCGACCGGCATCGTGAACGCGGGCGGCTCGTTCGGCCAGTTCGCGATGGCGCCGATCGCGATCGGCCTCACGGCCACGGTCGGCTGGGCCGCATCGATGCAATGGCTCGGCGTGCTCGTGCTCCTGGCCTTGCCGGCCGCATGGCTGCTCAAGGGCAATTCGAAGGCGATCGCGGCGCAAGCGGCAGCCGCGTCGGGCAAGAAAGCGCTGACGGCGCGCGAAGCGATCTCGCAAGCGTTGGCGACGCCGAGCTACCGTTATCTGGCGCTGGGCTTCCTGGTCTGCGGCTTCCACGTGGCTTTTCTTGCGACCCATTTGCCCAGCGTGGTCGCGGCCTGCGGGCTGCCGGCCGAAGTCGGTGGTTGGTCGCTCGCGATGATCGGCCTCTTCAACATCGTCGGCAGCCTGGCGATGGGCTGGGCCGTCGGGCGCTGGCGCATGAAGTCGCTGCTGTCGTTGCTGTATGCGGCGCGCGGGCTCGCCGTGCTGATCTTTCTCCTGGCCCCGAAGACCACCGGCGTGATGCTGGTGTTCGCAGCGGTCATGGGCGTGACCTTCCTGTCGACCGTGCCACCGACGGCCGGCCTGGTCGCCAAGATGTTCGGCCCCTCCAACATGGCGATGCTGTTCGGCATCGTGATGCTGGCGCACCAGATCGGCGGCTTCCTCGGCGCGTTCCTCGGCGGCTACATCTTCCAGGCGACGGGCAGCTACGACTGGGTCTGGTATATCGACATCATGCTGGCCGTCGGCGCGGCACTGGTGAACCTGCCGATCCGCGAGGCGCGGCTGCCGGCGCGCACGGCCGCCAAGGTGTCGGCATGAACGCGGCGCCGCAGGCCCTGGATCCTCGTACGCGGATGCTGCTAGAAGCGCCGATCGTTCCCACGCTGTTGAAGCTCGCCGCGCCCAACGTCGTGGTGATGGTGGCGCAAGCGGCGGTCGGTCTCATCGAAACGTACTTCGTCGGCAAGCTCGGCCTCGACGCGCTCGCCGGCATGGCGCTGGTGTTCCCGATCGTCATGCTGATGCAGATGACATCGGCCGGCGCGATGGGCGGCGGCATCGCCTCGTCGATCGCCAGAGCACTCGGCGCGCGCCGCCGCGACGACGCCGACGCGCTGGTGCTGCACGCGAGCGTGATCGCGCTGGGCTTCGGCATCGCTTTCACGCTGGCGCTCTGGTTCGGTGGCCGCTGGCTCTACACGCTGATGGGCGGCAGCGGCGCCGCGCTCGAAGCGGCGCTGGTGTATTCGCACTGGGTGTTCGCGGGCGCGATCCTCGTGTGGCTCTTCAACTCGCTGGCGGCGGTGATCCGCGGCACCGGCAACATGGCGGTGCCTGCCAACGTGACGGTGGCAGGCGTGGTGTTCCTCGTTCCAGTGTCGCCGCTCCTGATCTTCGGCTGGGGTCCGATTCCGGGCATGGGCATCGCCGGCGGCGCGCTGGCGTTGCTGCTCTATTACTTCTTCGGCACGCTGGCGCTGTGGCTGTACCTACGCTCCAGCCGCAGCCTGCTCAAGCCGAAGTTCAAGGGCGTGCAGCTGCGCTGGCCCCTGTTCAAGGACATCCTGCGCATCGGGCTCGTGGGGTCGATCGCCACCGTGTCGACCAACCTGTCGATCGGCATCGCGACCGCACTCTCGGGCCACTTCGGGGCCGGCGCGATCGCCGGCTACGGCACGGCGTCGCGCCTCGAATACCTGCTGGTGCCGCTGGTCTTCGGCCTGGGCGCGCCGCTGGTGGCGATGGTCGGCACCTGCATGGGCGCGGGGCAGCGCGAGCGGGCGATGCGCGCGGCATGGACGGGCGCCGCCATGGCCTTCGTGCTGACCGAACTGATCGGCGTGGCAGCGGCATTGTTTCCGCGGCCCTGGCTCCGCCTCTTCGGCAGCGACCCGGCCATGCTGGAAACCGGCACGCAGTACTTGCAACACGTCGGTCCGCTCTACGGCTTCTTCGGCGTCGGCCTGGTGCTGTATTTCGCCTCGCAAGGCGCGGGACGCCTGCTCTGGCCGGTGATCGGCAACCTGTCGCGCCTGGCGGTGGCGGGCTTGGGCGGCTGGCTCACCCTGCGCTGGGGCGGGCAGTTGAGCCAGGTGTTTGCGGTGCAGGGCGTGGCGATGGTGGTCTACGGCGTCGTCATCGCCTCCGCGATCGCGGGCGGTGCCTGGTTCGGCCGCGTGGGCTGGCCCCGCACCACGAGCGCGCTGCTGCGGCGGCTGCAGCCTGTCGCTTGAATTTCACTTCTGGAGCGTTTCATGCAAATCAAGGATTCGGTCGTTTTCATCACCGGTGCCAACCGCGGCCTGGGCCTGGCGTTCGCCAGGGCCGCGCTCGCGGCGGGTGCGAAGAAGGTCTACGGCGCCGCACGCGATGCGTCGAGCGTCACGCTGGCCGGCGTGACGCCGGTCGCGCTCGACGTCACCAAGCCGGCGCAGGTCGAAGCCGCGGCCCGGGCATGTGGCGACGTCACGCTCCTCGTCAACAACGCCGGCATCTCGCGCGGCGGCCTGCTGCTGGGCTCGGCCGATGCGTTCGATGCGGCACGCGCCGAGTTCGAGACCAACTTCTTCGGCATGTGGTCGGTCGCCCGCGCCTTCGCGCCGGTGCTCAAGGCCAATGGCGGCGGCGCCATGGTGAACGTGCTGTCGGCGTTGAGCTGGCTGAGCCTTCCGAGCGCGCAGACCTACAGCGCGTCCAAGTCGGCCGCCTGGTCGCTCAGCAACGGCTTGCGCGATGCGCTGCGGGAACAGGGCACGCAAGTGACCAGCCTGCACGTCGCGTTCATGGACACCGACATGACGGCGGCGATCCCGGGCGACAAGGCCTCGCCCGACGATGTGGCCGCGCTCACGCTCGAAGGCGTCGAGGCCGGTCGGTTCGAGGTGCTGGCCGATGCGGTCACGCGCCAGCTGAAGCAGGGCCTGTCGAGCGAGACACCGGCCTACGCCGGCGCCCGCTGATCAAGCGACCGCACGAACCGCTTCAGCGGCGGTACGGGTTGTTCGGCGCGCGGTCGTAGCGGTTCGGCACGCCGTCGCGGTCGGCGTCCCGGCGGCCGCCGCCGCGATGGTCCCAATGACGCCGATCGTCCCAGCGGCGGTCGTGCCGGTAGTGGCGCGGCGGCGGGCCGTAGTAGCGACGCGGTTCGGCATGGCGGTAGTAGTGCGGCGGCGGGGGCGGCGCGGGCACCACGTACACCTGCGTCTGGATGAAGCGGCCGGCAGGTTGCGCCTGCGCTGCAGTGCCGAAGGTGGCGAGCGACAGCAGGGCGGCTGCGGCGATGGCGAAAGAAAGCTTTTTCATGGCGACTCCAGTGGAGTGGTGAAGGAAGACTCGATCGTGACGGGTCGATGTGAAGCCTTTGTAAGCCGCACGCGAAGTGTCATGAACAACTGTAAGACGTCAACGCGGTGCCGGCAGCAGGCGGCGGAGGGCGTCGAAGAACAGGTCGGACTGCTCGCGTTCGCCCTGCACTTGCGCCGCCACCCGCGCGGCGAGCTCGGCGTTCACCGGCGCGAGCGCACGGCCGGTCGACTGCGCGAGCACCTGGTGCAGGCAGGCGCGCTCGAGGTAGTACAAGTCGTCGTACGCATGCGCGATGCTGGCGCCCGCGACGATCACGCCGTGGTTGCCGAGAAAGGCGACGTCCTTGCCTGCCATGGCTCGCGCGATGCGTTCGCCTTCGCGGTCGTCGAGCGCCAGGCCGTTGTAGTCGGCATCGATCGCGATGCGGTGCATGTAGCGCATCGCGTTCTGGCTCAGCGTGGGGTCGAGCGCGCGGTCGACGGTGAGCGTGAGCGCGGTGGCGTAGGGCATGTGGCAATGCAGCACCACCGCGTGGCCGGTGAGGCGATGCACCGCGCCGTGGATGAAGAGCGCCGTGGGCTCGACGCGGTGCCGGCCGGCGAGCACCTTGCCTTCGACATCGATGAGCACGATGTCGTCCGGGCCGACCTCGCTCCAGTGCAGGCCGCGCGGGTTGATGAGGTAGCGGTCTTGCGCGCCCGGCAGCAACACGCTGAAGTGGTTGCACACGCCTTCGGCCAGGCCGTGGTGCGCAGCGGCGCGCAGCGCCAGGGCGAGGTCGTCGCGCAGGCGCCGCACGGCGGGGCTGGCGTAATCGGATTCAGCGGACATGGTCGATCAGAATTTAAAAGAAAAAGGCCTCAAACGCCCGTCCTGCCTGCGTGAGCAGCTATGAATTTCATAGCATCCTCGCGCACGGCCGTGGCTGGCTTGCCGGGCTTGTAGAGCGCCGAACCGATGCCGAATCCGGCTGCGCCGGCCGCGCGCCACTCGGCCATGTTGTCGGGCGTGATGCCGCCCACCGGCATCAGCGGCGTGCCGCGCGGCAACACCGCCAGCAGCGCTTTCACCACGGCCGGCGACGCGAGCTCCGCCGGAAAGAGCTTGAGCCCGGTGGCGCCCGCATCGAGCGCGCCGAAGGCCTCGGTCGGCGTCATCACGCCGGGCAGGCAGACCATCCCGAGGCGCACCGCCTCGCGCACCACCTCGGCGTTGAAGTTGGGCGACACGATCAGCTGGCCGCCGGCCGCATGCACCTCGCGCACCTGCTGCGCGTTCAGCACTGTGCCGGCGCCGACGAGCGCATCGGGGCAGCGAGTGCGCAAGAGCGCGATGCTGGCGAGCGGCTCCGGCGAATTGAGCGGCACCTCGAGCAATCGAAAGCCGGGCTCGACGATCGCGTCACCGATCGCTTCGGCTTCGGCCGGCGTGAGGCCGCGCAGGATCGCGACGAGCGGGAGTTCGCGCATCGCGCGCTGAAAGGTGTCGTGTGGGGTCATGGTGCGGGTGCGAGAAAGGCCGACAGCGCATGCAGTCCGGCCCAGGTGGCTTCGGCGCCGAGCGTGCACGTGGCGACGCCTTTGCTGCGCAGCGCGAGGGCGTAGCGCTCGGTCAGGGTGGACGAACCGATCAACACCACTTCGCCGGCCGCGTGAAGCGACTGCGTGCGCAGCTCTTCGCCGATCAGGATGCCCGAGAGGTAGCTCGCCGTTTCGGCGCGCGGCATGCGGTCGAACAGCGGCAGCGTGCGCGCGCCGAACGCGTTGTGCAAGAGGCCCTCGCCGTTGTCGGCCTGCGTCACGCCTTGCAGGAAAGCCGCTTCGTCGAGCGGCGCATCGGCGTCGAGCATGCGCGCGAGGATCGAGTGCTGGCTCAGGAGCGCATAGAACTCGCCCGTCATGTGGCTGCGAAAACCGGTGACGCGGCCCTTTTGCACCGTCGCCCATTTGTTGTGCGTGCCGGGCAGCACGAAGAGGCCGTCGCTCGTGTCGGTGAGCGCCATCGCGCCGAAGATCTGCACCTCTTCGCCGCGCATCACGTCGGGCACGCCGTCGTGCTCGTCCGAGAGGCCCGGCACGATCGCGATGCGCCCCGGCACGATGTCGACGATGCGCTTGCCGACCTCGGCGCGGCCGGCCGGACAGGCGCAGTAGGGCGCCTCGACCCAGCCCTGCTTGCTGCCGGCCATGCCGGAGACGAGGCAGCGGGTGCCGGGCGGGCGCATCCATTCGCCGAACAGCGATTCGAAGACCGCGGGAAATTCGCCCGGCGCGACGGAGAGGATGCCGCGCGCGTGATTTTGCTCTTCGAGCACCGTGCCGCTGGCCGCGTCGATCAACGCGCCGCGCAGCGAACTCGTGCCCCAGTCGATGGCAACCAGATTCATGGAGGGCATTGTGGCGCGCGCCGGCTCGTCAGGTCGTGCGCAGGCGCAACAGCGCGCGCACGAAGCCGTGGTCGGAGCGCGAACGGTCGCGGCCTTCGTGCAGATGGTCGTTGAAGTAGTCGACGCGGCGCACGTCGCCCAGGCTGTGGCGGCTGCCGGGCACGAACTCCTCGCTCACGAAGATCTGGTCGAGCACGTCCGGAAAACCCTGGTGGATGTGCGAGTACGCCACGTCCTTCTTGAGCGCCGACTCGCCCTGCATCTCGTAGGCGTTGAAGAGCGCCACGTCGCGCGCTGCCTTGTCGTAGGCCACCTCGGAAGTGGCGGCGATGAGCTGCGTCGTCACGCTGTGCGGGTTGTCGTTGAAGTCGCCCATCACTACCAGCGGCGTGTGCGTGCCTTGCAGCAGGTCGATCACGATGCAGCGCAGGGCCGCCGCCTCGGCGCCGCGCATCAGCAGGGAACGCAGCGACGCACGCGCGCCGACCTTGCGGTCTTCGCGATCTTCGAGCGCGTTGCCGGCCGCGTCCTGCAGGAACTTGGGTCGTTTCGATTTAAGGTGCACGGTCAGCACATGCACCGCCTGGCCGTGCTTCATGCGGAGAGTGACGAGCAACGGCGGGCGCTCGAAGCGGCTGTGCAGGCCGAGGCCCGGCACCTCGACCGCGAAGCCTTCCGGAAATTGGGTGAACGACTGCACCGCATCGACGTGCAGCCGCGTGGCGATGCCGACGCGCGGCGTGCCCACTGCCCCGGTTTCGGCGCCCGGCACCGCGATGAAGTCGTAGCGCAGGCCGCTCTGGCCGATCGCCGCCTTGAACGCCGCCTCGTCCCAGACCTCCTGCACGGCGAGCACGTCGGCGTTGAGCGCATGGAAACGCTCGCCGAGCCAGCCGATCTTGCGTTCGAACTCGCGCTGGGAGTAGCCGTCCTGGTTGGCGTAGTAGATGCGGTTGGGCAGCGCGAGGTTGAGCACGTTGCAGGTCGCGAGGAACAGCGTCGCGAAGTTGGGCGGGATCTCTTGCATTCGCCCAATCTAACCCGCCCATGAAAAAGGGCGCCGAAGCGCCCTTTGTGTGTGACCGGTGTGATCGGTGTGACCGCGATCGTGCGATCAGCGGAACGAACGGCCACCGCCATTGTTGCCGCCACCACCACCGCCGCCGGAGCGACGACCGTAGCCGCCGCCACCACCACCGCCGCCGCCCGAGCGGCCGCCGCGTCCGCGGCCGCCACCCATGTGGTCGACGCTGGTGCGCAACGGATCCGGCTGACCGGCAACGCCGCCAGTCACGGCCTCGGCGCGCAGGTGCGCGACCTGGTTGGCCTGGGTCGGGCTGTGGCTGTTGCCGTGATGGCTCGGTTGACGCTCGTCGTACAGCGCATGACCGCCGACACCGGCGTTCGCCGGGTTGTGGCGCGCGGGCGGACGCTGGCCCTGCATGGGACGCGCCGCACCCGGGCCGCCCGGACCGCGCGGTCCGTTGCCACGCGGGCCGGGACCCGCAGGGCCGCGACCACCACCGGCGTTGCGGCCACCGCCACCGCCGTTGCCACCATTGCCGCCGCCGGCAGGCGCGCGACGCGCACCACCGTTGCCGCCGCCGCCCTGCCCGGCCTTGTTCTCGCGCACGCGCTGGAGCATTTCGGTGCGGGCGGCCTTGGCGGCGGCCTGCATCACATCGCGGCTCGGCGGACGACCGGCGCCGCCCCAGATCGTCTGGCGACCCATGGCGATCGGTTCGGCGCGCTCGCCTTCTTCGGGCCCGAAGCCTTCGACGATCTGCACCGGGATCTGCTGCTTGGTGAAGCGCTCGATCTCCTGCATGAAGCCTTCTTCGTCCAGGCACACGAAGCTCACGGCTTCGCCGCTGTTGCCTGCGCGGCCGGTGCGGCCGATGCGGTGCACATAGTCTTCGCTGACGTTCGGGATTTCGTAGTTGACGACGTGCGGCAGCTCGTCGATGTCGATGCCGCGGGCGGCGATGTCGGTGGCCACCAGCGCGCGGATGTCGCCGCTCTTGAAGCCGGCCAGTGCCTGCGTGCGGGCGCTCTGGCTCTTGTTGCCGTGCAGCGCCATCGCCTCGATGCCGTTCTTGGTGAGGAACTCGGCCACGCTGTTGGCGCCGAACTTGGTGCGCGTGAACACGAGCACCTGGCTCCACTTGTTCTCGTTGATGATGTGCGCGAGCAGCGCCTTCTTCTTGCCGCGGCCGACCGGGTGGATCACCTGCGTGATGCGCTGCACCGTGGTGTTGCGCGGCGTCACCTGCACGCTTTGCGGGTCTTTCAAGAGCTGTGCCGCGAGGTCGCGGATCTCGTCGCTGAAGGTGGCCGAGAAGAGCAGACTCTGCTTGTCCTTGGGCACGAGTGCGAGGATCTTCTTCACGTCGTGGATGAAGCCCATGTCGAGCATGCGGTCGGCTTCGTCGAGCACGAGGATCTGCACGGTCGAGAGGTCCAGCATGCCTTGCTGCGAGAGGTCGAGCAGGCGGCCCGGCGTGGCCACGAGGATGTCGACACCCTTCTTGAGCTTGCTGATCTGGGGGTTCATGCCGACGCCGCCGAAGATCACGGTGGAGTCGAGCTGGAGGTATTTGCCGTAGGTGCGAACGGACTCTTCGACCTGGGCTGCGAGTTCGCGCGTGGGCGTCAGCACGAGGGCGCGGATGCCGGTGCCGCCGAACTTGTTGGTGGCGCTGCGGCTCATGGTGAGCTTGTGCAGCATCGGCAGCGTGAAGGCGGCCGTCTTGCCGGTGCCGGTCTGGGCGCCGCCGAGGAGGTCATGCCCCTCGAGCACCACGGGAATGGCTTGCGCCTGGATGGGGGTGGGGGTGTCGTAGCCGTGCTCGTGCACAGCCTTCAAGATGGCGGGAGCCAGCTTCAGATCGTCGAATGTCATTGGAAACAATAAGCGCCTTGCACGGCGCAGTGGAATCGGCCCGCTTCGCGCTTATTCCTTGTGCGGAAGCAACGCGGAGCCAGTCAAGGCAGATGAAAGTCGGGAGTGGGAGCCGGAAAACCTTCGATCGCGAGGAAAGAGGGCTTCTTCGTCCCCGGCAGAGAGCCGGTGCTGCGGGCAACTGGACCCGGCAACGAGGCGGATTGTCGCACGAGACGATAATCGACGGTTTGCCGCGCCCGGGATTTCACCGGGCCGCCTGCAACCCACCCTGACCCAACACCAGTACACAGATGGCCCAATACGTCTATTCGATGAACCGCGTCAGCAAGACCGTGCCGCCCAAGCGGCAGCTCTTGAAAGACATTTCGCTTTCCTTCTTTCCCGGCGCCAAGATCGGCGTGCTCGGCCTCAACGGCTCGGGCAAATCCACGCTGCTCAAGATTATGGCCGGCGTCGACAAGGAATTCGAGGGCGAGGCGCTGCCGATGCCCGGCATGACCATCGGCTACCTCGAGCAGGAGCCCAAGCTCGACAACGAGCACACGGTGCGCGAATCGGTCGAGGAATCGATGGGCGCGGTGTTCGCGGCCAAGGCGCGCCTCGAAGAGGTCTACATCGCCTATGGCGCCGAAGACGCCGACTTCGACGCGCTGGCCGCCGAGCAGGCCCAGCTCGAAGCCGTCATCGCGACCGCCGGCACCGACTCCGAGCACCAGCTGGAGATCGCCGCCGACGCGCTGCGCCTGCCGCCGTGGGACGCCAAGATCGGTCTCCTCTCAGGCGGTGAAAAACGCCGCGTCGCGCTGTGCCGCCTGTTGCTCTCCAAGCCCGACATGCTGCTGCTCGACGAGCCGACCAACCACCTGGACGCCGAGTCGGTCGAGTGGCTCGAAGTGTTCCTGCAGCGCTTCACCGGCACCGTGGTCGCCATCACCCACGATCGCTACTTCCTGGACAACGCCGCCGAATGGATCCTCGAAATGGACCGCGGCCGCGGCATTCCATGGAAGGGCAACTACAGCACCTGGCTCGAGCAGAAGGGCGAACGCCTGGCGCAGGAGCAAAAGAGCGAAGAAGCCCATGCCAAGGCGCTGAAGAAGGAACTCGAATGGTCGCGCCAGAACCCCAAGGCGCGCCAGGCCAAGAGCAAATCGCGCCTGGCCCGCTTCGAGGAACTGAGCGACATGGAATACCAGAAGCGCAACGAAACGCAGGAAATCTTCATTCCCGTGGCCGAGCGGCTGGGCCAGCAGGTCTTCGAGTTCCACAACGTCAGCAAGTCCTTCGGCGACCGCATGCTGATCGACAACCTGAGCTTCAGCGTGCCGCCGGGCGCCATCGTCGGCATCATCGGCCCGAACGGCGCCGGCAAGTCGACGCTCTTCAAGCTCCTGGCGGGCAAGGAGAAGCCGGACAGCGGCGAAGTGGTCATCGGCTCGACCGTCCGCGCGGCCTTCGTCGACCAGCATCGCGACGAACTGGCCAACCAGAAGACCGTGTGGGAAGACATCTCGAACGGACTGGACATCATCAACGTCGGCAAGTTCCAGATGGCCAGCCGCGCGTATGCGGGCCGCTTCAACTTCAACGGCGCCGACCAGCAGAAGAAGGTGGGCACGCTGTCGGGCGGCGAGCGCGGTCGCCTGCACCTGGCCAAGACGCTGATCGCGGGCGGCAACGTGCTGATGCTCGACGAACCGTCGAACGACCTCGACGTGGAGACCCTGCGTGCGCTCGAAGACGCCTTGCTCGAATTCGCCGGCACCGTGATGGTCATCAGCCACGATCGCTGGTTCCTCGACCGCATCGCGACGCACATCCTGGCGGCCGAAGGCGACAGCCAGTGGACCTTCTTCAACGGCAACTACCAGGAGTACGAAGCCGACAAGAAGAAGCGCCTCGGCGAAGAAGGGGCCAAGCCCAAGCGCATGCGCTACAAGGCCTTGAAGTAGCCCACATCCGACAAGAAAAAAGCCCGCTCCATGCGGGCTTTTTTCATGGTGCCGCGGTCTTCGGCCAGGTCGAGAGCAGGCGCTTTCTCACGGCGTAGATGTTGTTGCGCAGCGCATAGAGCTCGTCGGTGTACGACAGCGGCACGGTGATGCGGTGCGTCACGCGGTCGAGCTCGTCGAGTTCGTCGAGCAGGGCATCGCGGTCGCCTTTCTTCACGTCGCGTGCATCGACCTTGGTTTCGATTTCGCGCAGGCGCGCATACCAGCGGAACACGCGGCTGCGCACGCGGAACTGGTAGAGCGGCGGCACGATCTTGCTGAGCGGCAGCATCAGCACGATGAGGCCGCCGAGCACCAGCCACATGCGCTCGATGAGGTTGCTGGCCCAGAAGGGCAGGTAGCGTTGCCAGAAGGGCGGCGTGCCGTTGATGGCGCGATCGCCTTCGGGGCTCACCGGCAATTCGCTCGTCTTGGTGTTCGGAAAGTCGCGCGCCCGGTTGAACCAGCCGGCGCCGCTGTGCACCGTCTGCGCGCTTTCGGCAAAGAGCTGGCGCAAGGCCGGATGCGTTTGCCCGCGCGAGATGAGCGACGTGGTCGCGGCCACCAGCGACACGTCGCGCGGCGGCACGTCGGCTGCCAGGTCGACCACGCCGCGCGGCAAGGTGACGGCCGAGAGAAATGCGAAGCGCCGCGCATAGGCGTCGCTCTGGCCGAAGTCCATCAGCTGCACGCCGGGCGAGCGCAACAGGCGCTGCACCAGCGGCGATTGCGGCGCCGACGCCAGCACGATCGCATCGAGCATGCCGGCCTCGAGCGCCTCGGTGGCCGGTGCGGGTTCGAGGTTCGACAGTTGCAGCGCGGCGATGTCGATGTGGTTGGCGTTGAACATCTTCTCCATGATGTCCGGCACGCCGCTGCCGGGCTTGTCGATGTTCACGCGCAAGCCCCGAAGCTGCGCCAACGAGTTCAGCGTGCCGGTCTTGCGGTCGATCTTCCTGGCGGCATCGGTGCGATAGAAGAGCCACAGCGGTTCGTAGAACAGGCTTCCGAGCGATGTGAGCCCGGCTTCGTCGTCGGCCACCGGGTCGGCGCTGCCACCGCGCACGAAGGCCACGTCGGCCTCGCCGTTGCGCAGCAACTGCAGGTTGTCCGATGAGCCTGCCGTGGGCTTGAGCACCACCTCGATGCCGTTGGCCCTGAGGGCGCGCGCATAGCGCTCGCCGAAGCCGGCGTAGGCACTTCCGGCCGGCCCGGTGGCGAGCGTCACCTTTTTCGGCGGTTGCGGATCGAGGTACCAGTAGGCCGCGATCAGCGCGCCGATCACGATGAAGACGACCGGGCCGGCCGACACGATGAGGTCGCGGATCGACAGAAGGATCAGCTTGAGGGTCTTGGGCATCTTGGAAGCGTCAGGGGTTGGCGGCAAGGTCGCGCGCCGCCGGGATGTGCAGGTCGCCCACGGTGACCGAACGCGCCGCGCGCACCGCACGCACCGTGGCGCGCGCGACCACTTCGGCCGCCATCGTGCTCAGCACCGTCATGCCGGGGGCGTCGCCGGTGAGCGGCACGCGGCCCGTCGCCAGCGCGAACAGCGTGTCGCCGTCGCTCATGGTGTGCACCGGGTTGATGCTGCGCGCCAGGCCGTCGTGCGCCACCATCGCGAGGCGGTTGGCCTGCACCTTGGTGAGCACCGCGTCGGTCGCGACCACGCCGATCGTGGTGTTGGTGCCCGCGAGCAACGGGCGGGGCAGGTCGCCGCGCAGCAGGGCGCGTCGGGTGTCGAGCAACGCGCGGCCGTCGGCCGTGCGGGCGCCGGCCACCACCTGTGCGGTGTCGGGGTCGATCACGTCGCCCAGCGCGTTGCAGGCGATGAGCGCACCGACCGTCACGCCACCCACCGTGACCGATGCCGTGCCGATGCCGCCCTTCATCGCGCGGTCGACGCCGAAGAGCTTGCCGACGAGCGCGCCGCTGCCCGCGCCGACGTTGCCTTCGGCCGGTGGGTTCGTAGAAGCGGCCTCACAGGCGGCATGGCCGGCGGCCGCGTCGGGCCGGATGCGTGCATCGCCCATCGGCAGGTCGAACAGCACCGCGGCCGGCACGATCGGCAGGGTGCCGAAGCGCACGTCGAGCCCGATGCCGCGCTGTTCGAGCCATTGCATGGCGCCGTCGGTCGCGGACAGGCCCCATGCGCTGCCGCCGGCCAGCATGATCCCGTGCACGCGATCGACCAGGTTGCCGGGCGCGAGAAGGTCGGTCTCGCGCGTGCCGGGCGCCGCGCCCCGAACATCGACACCGCCGACAGCGCCTTCGCGCACCAGCACCACGGTGCAGCCGGTCGGGCGGCGCGGGTCGGAGAAGTGACCGACCTCGATGCCGGCAACGTCGGTGATGGCGCCGTCGTCTGCAGCGGTGGAGGGGGTGTGAGGCATCGGCGGCCATGATAAGGGTGCGCCCTGCTTGTCACGCCTGCAGCCGCGCGCCACGATGTGTCGCGCGGTTTCAGACAACGGAGACACGACGGAGACACAACACCATGCTCGGACTCATGCAGGACAGGCCCTTGCTCATCTCTTCGTTGATCGAGCACGCCTTTCCAGCACAGTGGGATCCGAAGCTTGGAATTCACGTGACTTGAAGTCGCG
>JADMIO011618436.1_pt1 | contig 28503 bp, 27 predicted proteins | sample 8958161 | NCBI WGS metagenome assembly JADMIO01 (sample SAMN16585339, study PRJNA669376) | soil metagenome | isolation source: Crop rotation soil | place: USA: Cullars Rotation, Alabama | collected 2011 | reverse complement strand
GACGCAGTTCGGCGCGTAGCACCGCATGATTGGGCAACCCGGAAAAAAGTGCTTTACCTGGCGCTGCTCGCCCTCCTCCTCGCGGTCGCCGCCGCGGTCTTCCCGGCCGCCGCTGCGTCGGCGCAGGACGACCCGGGCACCACCACGACCACCACCGTCACCCCGCTCAAGCCCGAGGACAAGGCCACCCGCCCGGGCCGCCTGTTCGTGTTCTCCGTCCCCGGCGTCACCTGGGCCGACATCGGCCGCAACGACCTGCCCAACCTCACCGAGTACTTCTCCGGAGCGGCCATGGCCGACCTGGCGCCGCGCGGCGTGTTCGTCCGGTCCGGTCCCGGCGACGCCTACCTCACGATCTCCGGTGGCAGCCGGGCCACCTCGGAGCGGTTCACCGACGGCCAGGTGCTGGCGGTCGACGAGTCCAGCTCCGGCTCCGACGCCGGCGACATCTTCATGCGCCGCACCGGTGAGGAGCCCGACGGGCCGTTCGTCTCGCTCGCCTGGCCCACGCTCGTGCGGCTGAACGACGCCGAGCCGTTCGACACCAAGCTGGGCAGCCTGACCGAGACCCTGGAGAAGGGCGGCGTGTCGGCGGCCGCCATCGGCAACGCCGACGGCACCGACTCGATCGGCGAGTCCTACGAGCGCCAGGCGGGCCTGGCCATGGCCGATCCGTCGGGTGTGGTCCCCGCCGGCTCGCTCGGCAAGGACCTCCTGATGGCCGACCCGGCGGCGCCGTTCGGCCTCCGCCTCGACCCCGAGATCGTGGACCAGCGGTTCGTCCACACCTGGTCCGACGCCAAGCCGCGCAACGGTTCCGGCGGCGGCGTCGTCCTCGTCGAGGCCTCCGACCTGGCCCGCACGCTGCGCTACCGCCCGATCGTCGACATCGACCGCTACGCCGAGATGTGGCAGGAGTCGCTGCACCACTCCGACGAGCTGTTCGGCCGCCTGATGAAGTCCGTCGACCTCACCAAGGACACGGTGATGGTGGTCGGCCCGTACAACAAGCGCGCCGACCGCGACCTCACGGTCGTGGCGATGCGGGGGCCGGGCATCGAGCCCGGGTTCCTCCACTCGGCCTCGACGCAGCGGCCCGGGTTCCTGACCCTGGTCGACATCGGCCCCACCATCCTCGACACCTTCGGGCTGCCCCGGCCCGTCGACATGGAGGGGCGCCCCGCCCTGGTCGAGCCGTCGTCGGACACGGCGGCCCAGCGCGTCCACCACCTGATCTCGCTGAACAGCGCGTCACGCTTCCGCGAGCTGCTCCTGACGCCCACCACCACGCTGATCATGCTCGGGCTCGCCGCGCTGCTGGCCCTCACGATCGCCGCCCACGCCAACCGCTGGAGCACCCGCGCCCGGTCGGCCATCGCGCTCGGGGGGCTGTTCATCCTGACCCTGCTCCCGGCCTCGTACCTGGCGCGGGCGTTCCCGCTGGAGGAGAAGGGGACCGGCTTCTACTGGACGTTCCTGCTGTCGGTGTCGGTCATCGTGCCCGTGGTGGCCACGCTGATCGGCCGGTGGCGCAAGGCGCCCCGCGCCGCGCTGGTGACGGTGCTGGCCCTCATGGCGCTGGTGCTGATCATCGACGTGGTCACCGGTTCGCACCTCAGCCTCAACGCCGCGTTCGGCTACTCGCCCACGGGCAACTCCCGGCTCTACGGCATCAGCAACTACTCCTACGGGCAGCTGGCGGCGGCCACCTGCCTGCTGGCCGCGTGGATCGCCGCGCTGCGGCCGGGACGGGTGGGCAACGCCCTCGGGATCGGCACCATGCTGGTCACCCTCGTGGTCCTGGGCGTCCCCACGTGGGGCTCCGATGTCGGCGGCGTCCTGGCCTTCACCCCCGCCGTCGCCGCGTTCGCCGTGGTGGTCACCAAGCGGCGCATCCGCTTCCGCACCGTCGTCATCGGCGGGCTCAGCACCGTCGTGGCCATCGGGGTGTTCGGTGCGCTCGACCTGATGCGCCCCACCGAGAACCGCGGCCACCTGGGGCGCCTGTTCGAGCGGGTGGGCGACGAGGGCTTCAGCCCGCTCATCTCGGTGGTCCAGCGCAAGCTGGTGGCCAACCTGGCGGTCTCCACCTCGTCGCTGTGGGTGCTGGCCATCCCGATCGGGATCGCCTTCTGGATCTTCCTGCGCAAGTACCCGACGCGGCCCTACGCGCTGCTCGTCGCCGGCTTCGGCACCCTGCCCGCCGGGATGGCCGCCGCCCTGGTGGCCGGCGTGCTCGGGAGCGCCCTCAACGACTCCGGCGCGATCATCGGCGGCATCATGGCCATGGTGGTCGCGTCGGCCCTCGCGGTGCTGCTGCTGGACGTGCCGCCACCGGCGCTCGAGGGTGCCTCCGAACCCGTCGTGGAAGCGGCCGACGAGCCCAGCTCCGAGGGGGTCGACGACCCCGTCCACGAGGGGGTTCGCGAAGGAGCCGGCATCGAGGGGTAGGGTGCGCTCCCGTGGTGATGACAGCGACGCACACGGAGACCAGCCCATGACGAAGCACATTTTCGTGACGGGCGGCGTTGCCAGCTCGCTCGGCAAGGGCCTCACGGCCTCCTCCTTGGGGCGGTTGCTCAAGGCACGTGGCCTCAAGGTCACGATGCAGAAGCTCGATCCGTACATCAACGTCGACCCCGGCACGATGAACCCGTTCGAGCACGGCGAGGTGTTCGTCACCGACGACGGCGGCGAGACCGACCTCGACCTCGGGCACTACGAGCGGTTCATCGACGAGCCCCTGTCACGCGACTCGAACGCCACCACCGGCTCGATCTACTCCGCCGTGCTCGCCGCTGAGCGCAAGGGCGCCTACCTGGGCAAGACCGTCCAGGTCATCCCGCACATCACCGACGAGATCAAGCGCCGCATCACCCGCCTGGCCCGGCCCGACGTCGACGTCGTGATCACCGAGGTCGGCGGCACGGTCGGCGACATCGAGATCCTCCCGTTCCTCGAGGCCATCCGGCAGTTCCGCCTCGACGTCGGCCGCGACAACGTCTGCTACGTGCACGTCACCCTGGTGCCGTTCATCGGCCCCTCGGGTGAGCAGAAGACCAAGCCCACGCAGCACTCCGTCACCGAGCTGCGCAGCCGCGGCATCCAGCCCGACATCATCGTGTGCCGCAGCGAGGCGGCCCTGTCGCCCGACCTCAAGCGCAAGATCTCGAGCCTGTCCGACGTGCCCCCGGGCTGCGTCGTGAACTGCGCCGACGCCGGCAACATCTACGAGATCCCCCTCGTGCTCCACGAAGAGGGCCTCGACACCGAGGTCTGCAACATCCTCCGCATCGACGAGGGCGAGCCCGACCTCACCGAGTGGGAGTCGCTCGTCGAGCGGGTCGAGTCGTCCACCAAGCCGGTCCGCATCGGGCTCATCGGCAAGTACGTCACCCTGATCGACGCCTACCTGTCGGTCGTCGAGGCCACCAAGCACGGCGGCTTCCACCACGGCGCCAAGGTCGAGATCGTGTGGATCCAGGCCGAAGACGTCGAGGGCCTGCTGGCCGCTGACAAGCTCCGCGACCTCGACGGGCTCGTGATCCCCGGCGGGTTCGGCGAGCGGGGCACCGAGGGCAAGATCGCCGCGGCCACCTACGCCCGCGAGCACAACATCCCGTGCCTCGGCCTGTGCCTCGGGCTGCAGATGATGGTCATCGAGTACGGCCGCAACGTGCTCGGGCTCACCGGCGCCAACTCGTCGGAGCTCGATCCGCAGACGCCGCACCCGGTCATCGACCTGATGGACTCGCAGCGCGGCGTCACCGACATGGGCGGCACGATGCGCCTCGGTGCCTACGTGGCCGAGCTGGAGCCCGGCTCGAAGGTCGCCGCCGCCTACGGCAAGACCGTCGTGTCCGAGCGCCACCGCCACCGCTACGAGTTCAACCCGCGGTACCGGAGCCAGTACGAGGCCTCCGACCTGTGGCTGAGCGGCTCGTCGCCCGATCACCGGCTCGTCGAGTTCATCGAGCTGCGGGACCACCCGTTCTGGGTCGGCACCCAGGCCCACCCCGAGTTCAAGAGCCGGCCCACCAACCCGGCCCCGCTGTTCCGCGACTTCGTCGGCGCCGCGCTCAAGCGCGCCGAGGGCCGGTCGCCGCACCTGTTCGACCTGGACCAGCCCGCGTCGAGCACCGCCACCAGCACCGCCACCAGCACGTCCGTCGACGCCTAGCGGTGGCAGGGTTCCGGCACCTCGACGACCGAGAGGTGGCGACGCTCGACCGCATCCGCGTCGTGCGCGGCCGCTTCGAAGCACCCGACGGCTCCACGTTCGAGCGGGACGTCGTCCGCAATCAAGAGGTGGTGGGCATGGTCCCGCTGCTCGACGACGGCCGCACCGTGCTGCTCGTCAGCCAGTACCGCGGACCGATCGACCGCTACCTCTTGGAGATCCCCGCCGGCCTGTGCGACATCCCCGGTGAGGCGTCGGAGACCACGGCCCGCCGCGAGCTGGTCGAGGAGGTCGGCCGCGAGGCCGCCCGGATGGACCTCGTCGCCGGCTACTACCCGTCGGCCGGCTTCAGCGACCAGTTCGTCCGGCTCTACCTGGCCACCGGCCTCACCGAGGTGCCGGCCGACCGCCAGGGCGTCGAAGAGGACCACATGACCATCGAGGAGTTCGATCTCGAGGGCCTCGATGCCGCCATCGCCGGCGGCACCCTCTCCGACAGCAAGACCATCATCGGCCTCCTCATCGTGCGGGACCGGCTCCGGAGCGGGCCGCAGCCGGGATGAACGGCGGCGACCTGCCCGTGGAGGTCGACGACTTCCTCCTGTCGCTGCGGGTCGAGCGGGGCCGCTCGTCCAACACGCTGAAGGCCTACGCCAACGACCTGCGCGCCTACGTGGCGTGGCTCGACGAGCGGGGGCTCACCATCGGCGAGGTCACCGAGCCCATCGTGGCCGACTACGTCAACGAGCTCCGGTCGAGCGGCCGGGCGCTCTCCAGCGTCAAGCGCACCCTGGCGGCCATCCGCGGGCTCCACCGGTTCCTCGCTGAGGAGACCGAGGGCGTGCCCGACCCCACGGTCAACGTCGAGGTCCCGAAGTCGCCCAAGGGCCTGCCCAAGGCGCTCACCGAGGCCGAGATCCAGCTGCTGCTCGACTCGGTGCAGGGGACCGATCCGCTGTCGCGCCGAGACCGGGCGATCCTGGAGGTGCTCTACGGCACCGGGCTGCGGATCGGTGAGCTGAGCGGCTCGTCGCTGTCGGACCTCGACCTCGACGCCGGCCTGCTGCGGGTCTTCGGCAAGGGCTCGAAGGAGCGCATCGTCCCCCTGGGCCGGTACGCGTCGCTGGCGCTGATCGACTGGCTCGGCTCGGAGGGGCGCCCGAAGCTGGAGCCCGAGCGCTGGGCCCGGCGCGACGATGCCGACGCCATCTTCTTGAACCAGCGCGGCGGCCGGCTCCAGCGCCAAGGTGCGTGGCTCGTGGTCCGCAAGGCGGCCGACGAGGTGGGCCTGGGCGCCCGGCTGACGCCCCACGTCCTGCGGCACTCCTACGCCACCCACATGCTCGACCACGGGGCCGACATCCGCACCGTGCAGGAGCTGCTGGGCCACGCCTCCATCGCCACCACGCAGGTGTACACGAAGGTCTCGGGGGAGCGGTTGCAGTCGGTGTACCGGTCGTCCCACCCTCGCGCCGCAGCTGGGTAGCCTGCCCCCATGGCCACTGCCGACCTGACCACCGTCCGCGACTCGCTCGAAGCCGAGCGGACCGACCTCCAGCGACAGCTGGGAGAGCTGTCCACCGACGGCGACTCCGCCGACGACGAGAACTTCGCCGACACCGCCCAGGTGGCGGCCGAGCTGGTCGAGAACCGCACGCTGTCCGCCACGCTGCAGGACCAGCTCTCCGACGTGGAGTCGGCCCTCGAGCGCATCGACGCCGGCTCGTACGGGCGCTGCGAGGTGTGCGGCAAGGAGATCTCTGCGGCACGTCTGGAGGCGCTGCCCAGCACGCGCTTCTGCATCGATCACGCCTGATGGGCGACGCGGCCCACCTGGCGAAGCGCTTCTTCGGTTCGATCCTGCCGATCGGTCCGTCGAAGGCAGACACCGCGTGGGTCGTCCAGGAGCTGCTCCCCACGGAGCTGGAGATCTGGAACCGGATGTCGGCGCAGGACCGCCGGCACGCGGCGGGCGTCGCCCGCCGCGTCGAGCGCGCCCTGGGCGACGAGGCCACGCGCCCCGTGCTGGCCGCCGCGCTCATGCACGACTGCGGCAAGACCGTCGCCCACCTCGGCACCACGGGCCGGGTCATCGCCACCCTGTCGGCCAAGGTGGCCGGCCGAGACATGGCCATGGCCTGGAGCGAGACCCGCGGCTTCACCCGCCGCGTCGGCCTCTACCTCGAGCACGACCGCCTCGGCGCCGACCTGCTGGGCGTCGCCGGCTCGGCCCCGCTGACGGTGGCCTGGGCCCGGGAGCACCACCTGCCTCCGGAGGACTGGACCGTCCCCACCGAGATCGGCCAGATCCTCAAGGACGCCGACGACGACTGATCAGCCGGCGTCGCCCACCAGGCCCGCCTCGTAGGCCGCGATCACGGCCTGGGCCCGGTCACGCAGGTGGAGCTTGGCGAAGAGCCGGTTCACGTGGGTCTTGACCGTCGACTCGCCCACGAACAGCTCGGCGGCGATCTCCCCGTTGGTCCGGCCCCGCCCGATCAGGACCAGCACCTCCCGCTCGCGGTCGGTGAGCTGGTCGAGGGCCGGCGCACCCAGCGCGGGCGGGGGAGGCTGCGAGGCGAACCGGGCGATGAGCCGCCGGGTGACGCGAGGGTCGATCAGCGCATCGCCCGCCGCGGCGATGCGCACGGCATCGGCCACCTGGGCCCGGGGTGCGTCCTTGAGGATGAAGCCCGAGACACCGATCCGCAGCGCCTCGTGCACGTACTCGTCGAGGTCGAAGGTGGTCATCACCACCACGCGCGGCCGGACGGCTCCGGCTGCCAGCATCTGGCGGGCGGCGGTCAGGCCATCGGTCCCAGGCATCCGGATGTCGAGCAGGACGACGTCGGGGTCGAGCCGGGCCACCTGGGCGACCGCCTCGGCACCGTCGCCGGCCTCGCCCACCACGGCGAGATCGGGCTGGCTGGAGAGGATGGTGGTGAGCCCGGCGCGGACCACCGGCTGATCGTCCACGACGAGGACGCGGATCTCGGTCACGGGGCCGCCAGCCGGGTGGGCAGCCGGGCCACGACCTCGAACCCGCCGTCAGGACACGGGTCGGCCCGCACGGTGCCTCCGACCAGCTCGGCGCGCTCCCGGATGCCCAGGAGGCCGCGTCCCGGACCTGGCGAGACCCCGTCGCGCTCCGGACCGTGCCCCGGAGGACCGTTGTGCACCCGGATCTCCACCTGCTCGGCCGACCACCGCAGCGCCACCTCGGCGGTGGCGCCGGGAGCGTGGCGCACCACGTTGGTCAGACCCTCCTGGACGATCCGGTAGGCGCCGAGCGATGCCGCCGGGGTCATGGCCGACGGAGGGCCCTGCTCGGCGAACTGCACGTCGATGCCCGCACCGCGGACCCGTTCGATCAGTCCGGGCAGATCCTCCAGCGTCGGCTGGGGCGCGGTCGGTGCACCGTCGTCGGGGTCGCGCAGGACGTCGAGCAGCAGGCGGAGCTCGCCGAGCGCGACCCGCGACGACTCGGCGATCGCGTCGAACGCCGCCACCTCGTCGGCCCCGCCGTGAGCTCCCGCCGCCGCCGCTCCCGCCTCGGCCTGCACCACCACCATGCTCACGTGGTGGGCCACGATGTCGTGGAGGTCGCGGGCCAGGCGGGCCCGCTCGCCCTCGACCGCCTCCTCGAGCGAGCGCTCGTGGGCCTGGGCCGCCGCCGCGGCCCGGATCCGGGCCTGATCGCCCAGGACCAGGGCGATCACCGCAGCCAGGACCTGGACGTAGACGTCGTCGGGGCCGCTGTCGCCCGCCGCCCAGATGGCGAACACCATCACCAGCAGCACGATGACCGCCGCCACGACCGTGGTGCGCCGCGAGCAGCGCCGGGCGACCACGTAGAGGCTGACCACCGGCGCCACGGGGAACGGCGGGTCGGGGAGCTCCGCCACCCCGTAGATGACCGTGAAGACGCCCGTGGCCAGCGACGCGGGCAGCGGCCACCGCCGGCTCCAGGCGAGGGGAGCAGCGCCCAGCGCCAGCAGAAGGGCCCCCGCCGCGGTGAGCGCCGGCTCACCCGAGGTCCGCGACGCCAGCCACGCACCGGCGATGGCCAGCGTGCCGGCGCCGACGGCCAGGGCGACGTCGCCCGCCCGCTCGGGGACAGCACGACGGAGCGGCTCCATGCCTGGCGACGCTACCGATCGGGTCCCGGCCCGTCATCCACCCACAGGTGGATCCGGACCGACCCGCGGGCTGACGACCCGGGGCCGCAGCGGGCGGACGATCCATCCATGGTCACCACCCGTCCCGCACCGTCCACCGTTCTGCCGAGCACCGAGTCGCCCCGACCGTTCGCCTGGCGGGCGATCGGCCTCATCGTCGTCGCCAAGCTGGCGCTCAACGCCTACGCGTCGCCGCGGTACGGCTGGCACCGCGACGAGCTCTACTACGCCGATGCGGGCCGCCACCTGGCGTTCGGGTTCGTCGACTTCCCGCCGGTCACCCCGCTCGTCGCTGCCGCCGCCCGTGCGGTCGGCGGCGACGGGCTGGTCGCGCTCCGTGCGGCGGCATCGCTCGCGGGGGCCGGCGTCCTCATCGTGGTGGGGCTGCTGTGCCGCGAGCTCGGCGGGAGCCGCCGGGCGCAGACCGTGGCCGCGCTGGCGACGGTCCCTGCGCTCCTGGCGACGAACGCCATGTTCCAGACGGTGTCGTTCGATCAGCTCACCTCGGTGCTGCTGGTCTGGACCGTGGTGCGGGTCCTCGACCAGCCGAGCACGGCGCGGTGGATCGTGGTCGGAGCGGTCACCGGGGTGGCGTACGAGACCAAGTACACCGCCGTGGTCCTGATCGCCGCGCTCGTGGTCGGCCTCCTCCTGACGTCCAGCGGCCGGGCTGCGCTCTGCGGCCGCGGGCCGTGGATCGCACTCGGCACCGCGGCAGCCATCGCCCTACCGAACCTGTGGTGGCAGGTCGGTCACGACTGGGTGAGCGTCGACTTCCTCACGGGCCGGGGCGAGGTCCGCGACGAGAACCCTCTTGCCCGCTTCGTCATCGAGCTGCTCCTCATGACGGGGCTGTTCCTCCTGGCGCTCCGGGGCCTGCGGTGGCTGTGGCGATCCCAGCTGTGGCGCGGTCTGGCGATCGGGTTGGCGCTGGTGCCCATCGCCTGGCTCGTCGCCGGCGGCAAGTCGTACTACGCCCTGCCGGGCTCCTTCTGTCTGCTCGCCGCCGGCGCGGCGGCGGTCGATCAGCTGCCCGAGGGCTGGCACGGATGGCGGTGGCAGGCCGTCCCCACGTCGCTCCTCCTGATCACCCTGCTCGCATCCCCGCTGCTCCTGCCGGTGCTCAGCGCGGAGCGAGCGAGCGACCTGGGCCTCCTCGAGGTGCGCGACGACTACCTGAACGAGCTGGGCTGGCCCGAGCTCGTTGACGACGTCGCCGCCGCGTGGGAGCAGGTGCCGCCCGGCGAGCGCAGCGGCACCGCCCTGATCGCCACCAACTACGGGGTGGCGGGCGCCATCGAGCGGTGGGGAGCTGACCGCGGGGTGCCGCACCCCCTGTCGGGCCACCTGACGTGGCGGCTCTGGGCGGTCCCCGCCGAGGCCCGGGGCGCCCGGCGGGCGGTGGTCGTCGGTTGGAGCGGGGCGACCGCACCGCCGTGGTGTGGGAAGCCTCGTCAGATCGGCGAGGTCGAGGAGATCCCCCTGGTGGAGACCGAGGAGGCCGGCTTCCCGATCTGGTGGTGCGACCTCGCGGTGCCGGTGGAGCAGCTGCGGGCGCAGCTGGTCTCCAACTCGTGAGCCTCAGGTGGGGGCGAGGAGGCCGAGGTTGGTGCGAGCCCTGGTGAGCGTGGCGGCGGCCAGCTCGGAGGCCTTGGCGGCGCCGACGGCGAGGAGGCGCTGGGTCTCACCGGGGTCGGCCTCGAGCTCGGCGTAGCGGGCCTGGATGGGGGAGAGGACCTCGATCACCGCAGCCGCGGTGTCGGCCTTGAGCGGGCCGTACTGGGTGTAGCCGGCGGCGGCCTCCTCGGGCGTGCGTCCGGTGGCGGCGCCCAGGATCGACAGCAGGTTCGACACGCCGGGCTTGGCAGCCACGTCGAAGCGGACCTCGGACTCGGTGTCGGTGACGGCCCGCTTCAGCTTCTTCTCGATGGCCTTGGGCTCGTCGAGCAGGAGGATGGTGCCAGGGGAGCCGTCCTCCGACTTCGACATCTTCGAGGTGGGGTCCTGGAGGTCCATGACCCGGGCGCCGGCGGCGGGGTAGGTGGCCTTGGGGATGGTGAAGGTGGCGCCGTAGCGGGAGTTGAAGCGCTCGGCCACGTCTCGGGCCAGCTCCACGTGCTGGCGCTGATCGTCGCCCACGGGCACGAGATCGGTGTCGTAGAGGAGGATGTCGGCCGCCATCAGGGCGGGGTAGGTGAACAGCCCGCCCGACACGAACCCGGCCTTCGACGACTTGTCCTTGAACTGCGTCATGCGGCTCAGCTCGCCGTACGAGGCGGTGCACTCCATGATCCAGGCCAGCTCGGCGTGCTGGTGCACGTGGCTCTGCATGAACAGGGTGCAGACCTCGGGGTCGAGGCCCACCGCCAGCAGGATCTGGGCCAGGCGGAGGCTGGTCTCGCGCAGCTCGGCCGGATCCTGGGGGACCGTGAGGGCGTGCAGATCGACCACGCAGTAGATGCTGTCGGCGCGGTGCTGGTCGTCGACCCAGGGCAGCAGCGCCCCCAGCACGTTGCCGAGGTGGACGTTGCCGGTGGGCTTGATGCCGGAGAACACGCGGGTCTGGTTCGAACCTGGGGACATGGGCCAAACCTAGGGTGCGGGCCTGGGTGCCTCCGCACCGGAATCGTGGATCACCCCTGGACGAAACCACACCGGTGTAACTACGCTGCCCCCGTGGCCTACGACGTGCAGACCGAAGTGTTCGAGGGCCCGTTCGACCTGCTCCTGCACCTGATCTTGAGCCAGCAGGTCGAGCTCTACGAGATCTCGCTGACCACCATCATCGACGCCTATCTGGCGGAGCTCGACCGGTTGGACACGCTCGACCTCGACATCGCCACCGAGTTCCTGCTCATCGCCGCCACCCTGGTGGAGCTGAAGACCCGCCGGCTGCTCCCCGAAGACGCCGACATCGACCTCGACGACGAGCTGGCCCTCTGGGAGGAGCGCGATCTCCTCCTCGCCCGCCTGGTCGAGTGCAAGACCTTCAAAGACGCCGCCAAGCTCCTCTCGGCCCTGGCCGACCAGGCCGCCCGGTCGTTCCCCCGCACCGTCGGGCTCGACGACCGCTTCCTCGATCTGGCCCCCGACCTGCTCGCCGGCGTCGGCCCCCTCGACCTGCGGGCCGCCTTCATGCGGGCCATCGAGCCCAAGCCCGTGCCGCGGGTGGAGCTCGACCACGTCGCCCCCTCCCGCCTCAGCGTCACCGAGGCCGTGCAGGAGCTGGCCGACGAGCTGCCCCGGGTGGGCACCATCACGTTCCGGGGCCTCACCGACTCGTTCGTCGAGCGGCTCGAGGTGGTGGTCCGGTTCCTGGCTGTCCTCGAGCTGTACAAGCAGGGCATGATCGACCTGGATCAGCCCACCACCTTCGGTGATCTCACCATCACCTGGGTGGGCGGCGAGTCCGATGAGGACCGCTCCGTCCTGGCCGGCATCGCCGCCCGGGTCGACACGTACGAGGGATAGAAGTCGTGGCGTTGCCCCCAGAACCCAGGCAATCCAGCGAATCGGCGCGCGCCATCGAGGCGATCCTCATGGTCGCCCAGGAGCCGGTCGAGACCCACCTGCTGGCCCAGCTGCTCGAGATCGCCCCACCGCTGGTCGAGGAGATCTGCACCGGCCTCCAGGCCGACTACGAGGCTCAGGACCGGGGCTTCGAGCTGGTGAAGGTGGCCGGCGGCTACCGCTTCCAGAGCCACGGCGACCTGGCCGCCTACGTCGAGCGCTTCGCCCTCGAGGGCCAGAGCGCCCGCCTGTCGTCCGCTGCGCTCGAGACGCTGGCCATTGTCGCCTACAAGCAGCCGCTGTCGCGTGCCCAGATCGCCGCCATCCGCGGCGTCAACGTCGAGGGCGTGATGCGCACGCTCCAGCAGCGCGGCTACGTCGAGGAGATCGGCCGAGACTCCGGTCCCGGCCAAGCCGCCCTGTTCGGCACCAGCCGCGAGTTCCTCGAGCGCATGGGCCTCGACCGCATCGAGGACCTGCCCGCCATCGCCGACCTGTTCCCCTCCGCCGAGATCATGGAGGCGCTGGAGCTCACGCTCCGCGCCGAGCGCCCCGAGGCCGACCAGCTGCCCCTGGATCAGGCCGACCAGCCCGACCAGCCCACCGAGACCGCCGACTCCGTCGACGCCGCCGGGGAGCCCGAAGCGGTGGCCGACGAAGCGGTGGCCGAGGAAGTTGTGGCCGAGGACGCGGTGGTCGACGAAGACGAAGCGGAGATCGACGCCGCCCTGCTGGCGCTCGGCGACGACGACTTCCCCGAGCCCGAGCTGCCGTCCTGGGCCGTGGATCCGCCCGCTGACACGACCACCGATGTCGTGAGCGACGAGGGCACGGTCGAGGGTGACATCGACGGTGACGGCCAGGCGGACCTGCCGGCCGAGCCCTGATGACGGACGCCGAGCCGGGGGCCCACCCCGACGGCGAGCGGCTCCAGAAGGTGCTGGCACGCGTCGGCATCGGCAGCCGGCGCATCTGCGAGGACCTCATCGCCGAGGAGCGGGTGAAGGTCAACGGCGAGATCGCCGAGCTGGGCCGCCGCGTCGATCCCGAGCGGGACCTCATCGAGATCGACGGCGCCCCCATCGGCACCCGCCAGGGCCTCGTCCACTACCTCCTCAACAAGCCCGCCGGCGTGGTCACCACCGCATCCGACCCGCAGGGCCGGCCCACGGTGATCGACCTGGTGCCCGCCGAGCCGCGGGTGTTCCCCGTGGGCCGCCTCGACATGGACACCGAGGGCCTGCTGCTGCTCACCAACGACGGCGAGCTGGCCAACCGGATCGCCCACCCGTCGCACGGCGTCGACAAGGAGTACCTCGCCCAGGTGGAGGGCACGCCGTCGCGAGGTGCGCTGCGCCAGCTCCGCGAGGGCGTCGAGCTCGACGACGGGGTCACCGCACCGGCGGCCGCCACGCTGGTCGACGGCGGGCTGGTGAAGCTCACGATCCACGAGGGCCGCAACCGGCAGGTCCGGCGCATGCTCGACGCCGTCGGCCACCCGGTCACCCGCCTGATCCGCACCCGCATCGGCCCCCTGGCCGACCGGCACCTCGAGCCGGGGGCGTGGCGGTCGCTCACGCCGGCCGAGCTGCGGTCCCTGGAGACGGCGGTGGGCGAGGCCGGGCGAACGCAGCCCAGGGCCACCGACCCCGGTCAGTAGCATCGCCCCGTGCCTTCTGCCGTACGTGCCCTCCGCGGCGCCACCACGTGTGACGTCGACGAACCTGCTCAGATCACCGAGCGCACCGTCGCGCTGCTCGAGGAGATGTTCGCCCGCAACGGCGTCGACCACGATCACCTGATCAGCATCCTGTTCACCACCACGCACGATCTCGTGTCCACGTTCCCGGCCACCGCGGCCCGCACCATCGGCTTGGGCGACGTGCCCCTGCTGTGCGCCCAGGAGATCCCGGTCCCGGGCTCGATGCCGATGTGCATCCGGGTCCTGGCCCACCTGGAGACCGACCGGTCCCGCGCCGAGCTGCACCACGTGTACCTCGAGCACGCCGTGAGCCTCCGCGACGACCTGCCGAGCTGAGCGGCTCACCCGTGGCAGACGTCGGCGCCCCGCAGCGGGCCGCCATCATCGGCACCGGCCTGATCGGTGGTTCCATCGGCCTGGCGCTGCGCGCCCAGGGCTGGCACGTGTCGGGCACCGATGCCGATCCGGCCGCCGCTCAGCGGGCCCTCGAGCTGGGTGCCATCGACGCCGTCGGCATCGACCCCACCGCCACCATCACGTTCGTGGCCGCTCCGGTCCGGTCGATCGCCGCCGAGGTGCGGCGGGCGCTGGCCGAGACCTCGGGCGTGGTCACCGACGTGGGGTCGGTCAAGGCCTCGCTCGTGAGCGAGATCGACCACCCGCGCTTCGTGGGCGGGCACCCGATGGCCGGCTCCGAGCAGCTGGGCGTCGACGGCGGCTCGCCCGACATGTTCCAGGGCGCGGTCTGGGTCCTCACGCCCGTCGCCCACACCGACGCCGACCAGTACGCCACGGTCGACGCCGTGGTCCGCTCGCTGGGCGCCGAGGTGGTGGCCCTGCCGCCCGACCGCCACGACGCCCTGGTGGCCGTGGTGTCCCACGTGCCGCACCTCACGGCTGCCGCCCTGATGAGCATCGCCGACGAGCGGGCCGACGAGCACGCCGCCCTGCTGCGCCTGGCCGCCGGCGGCTTCCGCGACATGACCCGCATCTCGGCCGGCACGCCCACCATCTGGCCCGACATCTGCGGCGAGAACCGCGTCGCCATCGTCGAGGTGATCGACCAGCTCACGGGTGAGCTGGGCCGCCTGCGGAGCCTGGTGGCCGACGGCGACCACGACGGTCTGCTCACCGCGCTCGAGCGGGCCCAGCAGGCCCGGCGCAACCTGCCCAGCCGCATCGCCCAGCCCGCTGCGGTGGCCGAGCTCCGGGTGCCCGTGCTCGACCGGGGAGGCGTCATCGCCGAGGTGGCCACCCTCGCCGCCGAGCTCGACGTCAACATCGCCGACTTCGAGATCGCCCACTCCAGCGAGGGCGACCGCGGCGTGCTCATCCTGGTGGTCGACCGCGACAAGGCCGAACCGTTCCGCGACGGCCTCGCCGAGCGCGGCTACAAGCCCACCGTCACCTACCTCCAATGACCGGCTCGCCTGACGACCCGTTCGGGCTGGGCGCCCTGCCCGATCCGCTGCCCGTCGAGCCGGCCGGCGGTCCGCTCGACGCCGTGGCCACGGTGCCGGGCTCGAAGTCGGTCACCAACCGCGCCCTGGTGTGCGCGGCGCTGGCCACCGGCACGTCCACGCTCAGCGGGGCGCTGTTCGCCGACGACACCGAGGCCATGCTCGGGGTGCTCGCCGCGCTCGGCATCGAGGTGGCGGCCGACCCGTCGGCCGCCACGATCACCGTCGACGGCTGCGGGGGAGCGGTCCCGGCCACCGACGCCACCATCGACACCCGCCAGTCGGGCACCACCTCGCGCTTCACGCTGCCGCTCCTGGCGCTGGGCCAGGGCGCCTACCGGGTCACCGCCCACCCGCAGATGCAGGCCCGGCCGATGGGCACCACGTTCGAGGCGCTGGCCGACCTTGGCGTCGGCGTCGAGCCTCTGGGTGCTGCCGGCCACCTGCCCGCCACGATCACCGGGGGAGGCGGACACGCCGACGTCGTGCGCATCGCTGGCGACGCCTCGAGCCAGTTCCTCTCGGGGCTGCTCATGATCGGCCCGTGCCTGCCCGACGGCCTGGTGATCGAGCTCACCACCGACCTGGTCTCGCGCCCGTACGTCGAGCTGACCCTCGCCGTGATGGCCTCGTTCGGGGCCCTTTTCGAGGAGCTCGACGACCGCACGTTCTCCGTGGCCCCGGGCGGCTACACCGGCACCCACTACGTCGTCGAGCCCGATGCCAGCGCAGCGTCGTACCCGCTGGCCGCCGCGGCGGTCTGCGGCGGGTCGGTCACCGTCGACGGCCTCGGGACCCGAGCGATGCAGGGCGATGCCGCCTTCGCCGATGTCCTCGCCGAGATGGGTGCCACCGTGAGCCGCACCGAGACCTCCACCACGGTGTCGGCCGAGCGGGGCGCCCTGCGGGGCGGCACCTTCGACTTCACCCACATCTCCGACACGGCCCAGACGCTGGCCGCCATCGCCCCGTTCGCCGACTCGCCCGTGACCATCACCGGCATCGGGTTCATCCGCCGCAAGGAGATCGACCGGGTTGCGGCGGTGGCCACCGAGCTGCGCCGCGCCGGCATCCAGGTCGACGAGGGAGACGCCGGCTGGACCATCCACCCTGGGCCGCTCTCGCCAACGAGGTTCGAGACCTATGACGACCACCGCATGGCCATGAGCTTCGCCCTCATCGGTCTCGCCGTCCCCGGGATCGAGATCGCCGGACCGACGTGCGTGGCCAAGACCTTCCCGGGGTACTGGGCCATGCTCGACCAGCTTCGAGCCTCCACCACCGACCGATAGGGTCTGCAGCCGTGTCAGACGCCGATGCCCCCGATCGACCCCTCACCGTGATCGCCATCGACGGCCCCGCGGGGTCGGGCAAGTCCACCGTGGGCAAGCGGCTCGCCGCCCAGCTCGGCCTGGAGTACCTCGACACCGGGGCCATGTACCGCGGCGTCACGTTCGCCGCCCTGCGCCGCAACATCGATCCCGCCGATGCCGAGGTGGTGGCCCGTCTGGCCGAGCAGGTGGAGCTGGAGCTCCACGACGGGACGCTCACCGTCGACGGCGTCGACGCCACCATCGAGATCCGCGGCCCCGAGGTCACCCGGGCCGTGTCGCTGGTCGCCGCCAACCCGGCCGTGCGCAAGGAGCTGGTCCGCCGCCAGCGCGAGTGGGCCGAGGCCCGCGGCGGGGGCGTGCTCGAAGGCCGCGACATCGGCTCGGTGGTCTTCCCCGACGCCAAGCTCAAGGTGTATCTGACCGCGTCGCCCGAGGTGCGGGCCGAGCGCCGGTCCAAAGAGGTCACCGACCTCGACTACGCCACCGTGGCCGCCGACATCGCCCGCCGCGACGCCGCCGACCAGGGGCGCGACGACAGCCCGCTGGCCCAAGCCGAGGGTGCCCTCGTGGTGGACACGAGCGACCGTGACGTCGACGAGATCGTCGCCGACCTGGTGGCGCGGATCTCATGAGCGAGGCGGCGGCGGCGGCCGGCACCTCGGAGCACGCCCGGGCGGGCACCAAGGGCGAGCTGCTCTTCTACGCGATCATCCGGGCGCTCCTGCTCGGGGCCTGCAAGCTCTGGTTCCGGGTCAGCGCCAAGGGCCGCCCCAACGTGCCCGAGGAGGGTGCCTTCATCCTGGCGCCGGTCCACCGGTCCAACCTCGACTTCGCCCTGGTGCTCATCTGCACCAAGCGCCGCATGCGTTACCTGGCCAAGGACTCGCTGTGGAAGGGCCAGGGCTTCTGGGCCAAGGTCTTCACCGGTCTCGGCGGCATCCCGGTCAACCGCGGCACCGCCGACCGCGAGGCGCTGCGCACCTGCATCGACGTGCTCAACGCCGGCGAGCCGCTGGTCATGTTCCCCGAGGGCACCCGCCAGCACGGTCCGGTGGTCGAGGAGCTGTTCGACGGCCCCGCCTTCGTGCAGAGCCGCACCGGCGTCCCGATCATCCCGGTGGGCATCGGCGGGTCCGAAGGGGCCATGCCCAAGGGCTCGAAGATCCCCAAGCCGAAGAAGGTCACCGTGGTGATTGGTCCGGCCCTCGAGCCGAGCGACGCCGTCGGTCCCAAGGCCAAGCGGGCCGCCATCCGCGACCGCACGGCGGAGCTCCACACCGTGGTCCAGGCCCTCTTCGACGAGGCCCAGGCCAGCGCCGGCACCCCCAACTGAGCCCAGCCGGTCAGCCGGCGAACGGGTCGGCCATGCCAGGGGAGAGGTCCACCTCGAAGCCGTTCAGCTGCATCGAGATCAGGCCGTAGTACCCGATCGTGGTGACCAGCTCCACGACGCCCTGCGGGCCGAACCGCTGGGCGGCATCGGCATAGGTCGCGTCGCTGATCCGGCGGTCCCGGAGCAGCTCGGTGGCGACGGCGTGGGCCGCCGCCTCATCACCCTCGAACCCGGGGTCTTCACCCGCGGCCAGCCGGTCGAGCTTCGCCTCGTCGACGCCGGCCTCGATGGCCAGCGGTCGGTGGGCGGCGAACTCGAACGACGCCCGGTACCACGCGCCGGTGCTGCAGATCGCCACCTCGGTCACGTGCTGCGGCAGCGACGAGCTGAACCGCACCTGGGCCCCGAGCGCCGCCATCGCCGAACCGATCTCCGGCGCGTGCATCCACACCGCGAACGGCCCCACCACCCCGTGCTGCTGCACCTCCGGCCGGCTGGCCAGCGACCCGTACATGGCCTGCTGCGCAGGCGAGTAGGTGGCGGCATCGATGTCAGGCAGGCGGCTCATCCGCCCACGGTGCCACAGCTACCCGCCGGCTGGCAGGCCCGGCTTCCGGGCCTCGATGAGCGTCCGTGACATCGTCGATCGGAACGCACCCTCGCGCTCGATGAGATCGTGGAGGTCCTGGAGCCGCGAGCGGTACCGCTCGACGCTGAAGTCGGGCACGGTCCAGATCACCTTGCGCAGGAAGTACACGACCGCTCCCACGTCGAAGAACACCACCTGCAGCCGCTCGTTGCGGCACGAGCGCACCTCGAGGCCCGCGGCGCGGGCCTGCTCGGCCTCGACGTCGTGGTCCCTCGTGCGGCGCGGCTCGAACGGCCCCAGGAAGAACTGGCCGATCTCGACGTTCGTGCCGCCGCCGACGTGCTGGGCGAAGTAGGTGCCCCCAGGCGCCAGCACCCGAGCGATCTCCGGCCAGCAGACGGTGGCCGGGTGGCGGCTCGTCACCAGGTCGAAGGCCCCGTCGGCGAACGGCAGGGGAGGTTCCTCGGAGTCGGCGACCACGACGGCGCCCAGGGGGTGCAGGAGCCGGGTCGCGCTGGCCACGTTCGGCGGCCACCCCTCGGTGGCGACGAGCGTCGGCGGGAAGTGCTCGGCTCCCGCACCCGCCAGGACCTCGCCGCCGCCGGTCTGGAGGTCGAGCGCCGCGGTGGCCGTGGCCAGCCGTTCACCGAGCAGCCGCTGGTAGCCCCACGACGGCCGCTCCTCGGTGGCCCGCCCGTCGAGCCAGGAGAAGTCCCACCCGGTGACATCGGCCGCCGCCGCCTCGTCCACCAGCTCATCGAACGACCGCGCCATCGGCCCATGAGATCACAGGACCTGGAGAGCAATCTGGGATTTCTGCGACGATGTCCGATTTCGGGGTGTTTCAGCCATCTTCGGTGTCAGACCCCCTGGGCAGGATGGGGGTATGACTTCGGCGGTCAGGGATCCACGGGTGGCAGCGGCGATCGACCGCATCACCGCGGATCTCGATGTTCTGGCCGATCTGGGTGATCTCCCGACCCATCCCGACGATGCGCTGGTGGAGATGCGCGAGGTCGAGGTGCTCGGCCGCCGCATCGGGGTGGTCGCGGTGGCGGTGGAGGACCGGGTGGACCGGTCCGGTCTCCACAAGGTCGACGGGCACGCCAGCGCCAAGATCATGGTGCGCCACGCAGCGAACCTGTCTGATGCGGCCGCCGTGCGCCGCGATCAGGTGATGAAGATGGAACGCTCCATGCCCGCGGTGGCGGCGGGCCACCGTTCCGGCCGGATCGGGGGTCCGCAGGCCGAGCGGATCGCTCGGGTGTTCGCCAACAAGCGGGTGCGGGAGCAGCTGGTGGAGGCGGATGAGCATGTGGCGGTGCTGGCGGCGCGGCTGCCGTACCGGGAGCTCGACATCGCCCTGTCCGATTGGGAGCGGCTCGCGGATGAGGACGGTGCCGGCGACAAGGCCGAGCGGGCCCATGCCGGTCGGCACTACCGGATGCCCCGCAACCTCGACGGGACCCGGCGCATCGAAGGATCCTGTGGATCGGTGGATGGGCAGATCGTCGATGACATCATCGCCCGGCAGATCCAGCGGGAGTGGGAGCGCGACTGGGCCGATGCCCGCTGCGCCCACGGCGATGCCGCCACCGTCGACGATCTGGCCCGCACCGACGCGCAGCGCAGCTTCGACGCCCTCGCCGCCGTGGTGATCCGCGGCGACCTGGCTCTGGGCGATGTGGAGGGCGCGGCGCAGACCTGCACCAACATCGTCAGCGACCCCATCACCCTCGAGCGACACATCGCCAAGCTCTGCGGACAGGACCCCGGCCCCGACCCCCGCCTGCCGGACTGGTGGCGCGACCTCGACGCCGCCACCGCCGACCTCGACCACGATGACGACGCCTGCGGTGCTGAGTCGGAGTCGGAGTCGGAGTCGCCGGAGGTGCCGGTGGTCGGGTTCCGGTGCAGCGACCTCGACGGCCACCCCCTCGACCCCACCGAGGTCACCGTCGCCACCCTCATCGGACAGCTCCGACGGGTCGTCATCGGCGCCGACAGCGTCGTGCTCGACATGGGCCGCAAACAGCGCTTCTTCACCGGCGCCCGCCAGCTCGCCGTCCGCCTCGCCCACTCCACCTGCGTCTTCACCGCCTGCCACGTCCCCTCCAGCCAGTGCCAGAGCGACCACATCGAAGCCTTCAACGGACCCGGACAAGGCAGTACCGACCCCGGCAACGGGGCACCCCAGTGCGGACGGCACAACCGGCTCAAAGAACAAGGCCTCATCACGGTCCGCGACAAACGCGGCCGCTGGCACACCTACCGCCCCGACGGCACCGAACTCACCTGACCCCGCCGCGCTCCACCTCGCCCACCGCACGGCGGCGGGCGGATCAGAGGGCGAGGAGGATGAGGGCGAACCAGGCGACGGTGGCGTAGCCGCTCGAGCCGTACGCCCACCCGCCGGCGTTCCAGCCGCGAAGGCGGCCGGTACCGGCCAGCTCGACCACGACCGTCGCCACCTTCACCCCGGCCGCGACCACCACCCAGGGACCGAACAGATCCGCCTGCACCCCCACCGCGGTGGTCGCCACCACGGCGAGGGCGCCGATGGGTGCCGACGCCGACCAGATCGCCAGGTGGCTGAGGTCGAGGAGGACGCGGGTCGTGCCACTCGACGGTCCGTCGTCACCACGCCAGACCGTGCCGATCACCAGGAGGGACCCGAGGGCCAGGAAGCCGAACCCGAAGACCCACGCGACGATGCTGAAGAGGGCCAGCGAGCGCCAGACATCGGGATCCGTCGACGCCGCAACCGCGCTCAACGGCCAGAGCAGCATTCCGGCTCCGGCCATGCCGATCACGGCACCGGCCAGGACACGCGCTCGGCGTCCCCGGAGGTCCACGAGGGCCTCAGCGATCGGGACATCCACCGCCGGCGCCCGGACCAGCAGCGAGCCGGCGATGAAGCACAGCAGACCGACCGCGCCGGCCAGCACCGTCCACGTCCGCTCCGCGTCCCGCACCTCGTCATCCTGCCAGTCCGGTCAGGGCGCTTGTAGCGTCCCGCGGGTGGGGACGACGGTGCTGCTGACGGGGGCATCGGGTCTGCTCGGCGCCTGGCTGATCCGCACCGCTCCGCCGGGGGTGGACCTCGTCGCCCTGACCCACCGCACCCCGATGCCGGGCACCACCTCGGTGGCGGCGGACCTCCGTGATCGCACCGCGGTCGTCGAGGCAGTGGAGCAGGCACGGCCGGCACTCGTCATCCACGCAGCCATGGCCGTCGACGAGGTCTCGATCGTCGGAGCGACCCGGCACGTGGTCGATGCCGCGGCAGCGGTCGGTGCCGACGTGCTGCACATCTCGACCGATGCCGTGTTCCCTGGCGATGGCCGCCCCGTCGCCGAGGACGACGTGCCCGACCCGATCTGGGACTACGGACGGTGGAAGGCGCAGGCCGAGACCATGGTCCTGGCCGGGTCGCCGGACTCGGGCAACGTCCGCCTTCCGCTGCTCAGCTCGCTCGAACCCCTAGACCACTCGGCCCGCCGGCTCCACGACGGAGCAGCGGCGGGGGAGACCACCACCTGGTTCGACGACGAGCGGCGGCAGCCGGCCAGAGCGTCCGACCTTGCCGAGGCGGTCTGGCGGATCGCTGCGCTCGGGCCAAGTGAGCGATCCGGCCACTGGCACCTGGCCGGCCCCGAGCGCCTCAGCCGCTACGAGATCGCCCAGCGGGTGGTCGGAGCGCTCGGCCTCGACCCGGCCTGCATCGCCGCCAGCAGCACCCCTGCGGGCGCCGAGCGGCCCCGCGACATCCAGATGCTCGACGAGCGCGCCCGAGCCGCGATCGGCTGGGACCCGGCCCCGATCCTGACCTAGAGGTACTTGGGGGTGGCGAAGACCTCGCGGACCATCGGCTCGAAGTGCTCGAGCGGGTAGGTCTCGCCGTCGGGGTCGAACGCCACCTGGTCCCACTCGTCGGCGAAGAGGGCGGCGAGGTCGAAGAACTCCTCGCCCTCGTACTTCTCGCGGGCGTTGGGGTTGGCGCCGAAGTGGGCGTAGTAGTGCTTGCCCTGGAAGTCCTGGTGGACCCGGATGGCGTCGTAGATCTCGGGGCGCACGTAGGGCTTGAGGATGGCGGCGGCGATGTCGGGGTGGTTCATCACGCTGATGAGCTTGCCGATGTCGTGGCACAGCGAGGCGACGATCATCTCCTGGTCGGCACCGGCCTGCTCGGCGAGCGTGGCCGTCTGGAGGGCGTGCACCTTCTGGTTGGTGCTGAAGCCGTCGGTGATCGCCTCGAGCCGGTTGATCATGTTGAGGATCTCGTCGGCCACGCGGGGCTGGTTGGCCATCGTCTCGGCGCCGATCACCGACCACTGCTCGGCGGTCGACTCGTCCATGCGGGTGAAGCTCGTCGCAGTCATGGCACCCATTCTGCCGTGCAGGGCTCCGGTGTGCCCGCGGACCGCCCGCTCCAGCGAGGCCCGCTGGTCAGAGAGAGGCCAGGACGTCTGCGGCGTGGATGCTGCGCTCGTCGGCGGCGGGGCGGTCGGGGACCGAGCCGCCCAGCGAGAGCGTGGCCAGCAGGTCGATGCCGGTCAGGAGGTCGCGCAGGTTGCGGGGGGTGGGGAAGTACTCGTCTTCGGTGGTGATGGCCACCTCTTCGACGCCGTTGACCGGAGCCAGGGCGGCGATGACCTCTTCGACGAGCGATTCGGGGGCCGAGGCGCCGGCCGTGACCCCGACCACGCCGGACAGGTCGTCGGGGAGCTCGGCGGCGGAGTTGATGCGGTGGACGCGGGTGCCGGCGTCTCGGGCCAGCTTCTCGAGCGCAACGGTGTTGGACGAGTTGGCCGATCCGATGACCACCACGGCGTCGCACTGCGGGGCGATCTCGGCAAGGGCGCCCTGGCGGTTGGTGGTGGCGAAGCAGAGGTCGGACCGCCCCGGGGTCCACAGCTCGGGGAACCGCTCCCGGGTGGCGTCGAGCACGCCCTGCCAGTCGCGGTGGCTGAGCGTGGTCTGGGCGAGCATGGCGACGGGGGTCTCGAACTGGGGGAGGGCGTCGACCTCGTCGATGTTCTCGACCCGGTGGATGGCGTCGGGGGCGACGGCCATGGTGCCGACCGCCTCCTCGTGGCCCTCGTGGCCCACGTAGACGATCTGGTAGCCCTTGCCGGCGCGGACCTTGACCTCGTGATGGACCTTGGTCACCAGCGGGCAGACGGCGTCGACCACATACCCGCCGTTGGCACGGGCCGCCGCCACCACCTCGGGGGCGGAGCCGTGGGCCGAGAGCATGAGGGGCCGGCCGGGCGGCACATCGGCGATCTCGTCGACGAACACCACACCCAGGTCCTCGAAGCGCTTCACCACCGACTGGTTGTGGACGATCTCGTGGTAGCAGTACACGGGCGGCTCGAACGCACGGACCATCCAGGCCAGGGCCTTGATGGCCATCTCCACCCCGGCACAGAACCCTCGGGGGGCAGCCAGGAGCACCTTGTCGACGGCCATGGCTCAACCCTACCGGTCACCCCGAACGCCCAGACCAGAGGGGCAGGAGGGTCACCCCGGTAGGATCGACCCCTATGTCTGCGCCCCGAGTTGTTGCTGTCGCGCCCGGTTCGCCGGCCGCGCGCGCCGGGGTGCAGGTCGGCGACGAGGTGGTGGCCGTCGACGGCGAGCGCCCGCGCGACATCATCCGCTGGACCTGGCTCACTGATGAGCCCGATCCGGTGCTCGAGATCTCCCGCGGCGGGCTGGAGCTGGAGCTCGAGGTCTTCAAGGGAGCCGGCGAACCGCTGGGCATCGACGTGCACTCTGCGCTCTTCGATCAGCTCCGCACCTGCGACAACCACTGCGAATTTTGTTTCATCTACCAGCTCCCTCCCGGCATGCGGAAGAGCCTGTACCTGAAAGACGACGACTACCGGCTGAGCTTCCTGTACGGGAACTTCACCACGCTCACCCGGTTCACCGAGGCCGACCTCGAGCGAGTCATCACCGAGGGCCTGTCGCCGCTCAACGTGAGCATCCACGCCTTCGATCCGGCCGCCCGCAACGACCTGCTCCGCAACCGGCGCGGCGGTCCCAGCCTGCGCTGGCTGCGGGCCCTCCTCGACCACGGCATCGAGGTCCACGGCCAGATCGTGTGCTGCCCGGGCCTCAACGACGGCGCCGTCCTCGACGAGACCCTCGCCGCCGTGCTGGAGCACTACCCCGAGCTGGCCAGCATCTGCGTGGTCCCGCTGGGCATCTCGAAGTTCAACACCGAGCCCCGGATGCGGCCCACCACCCAGGCCGAGGCGGCTGCGGTCATCGACTGCGTCCACGACTGGCAAGACGTCTACCAGCAGGTCCTGGGCCGCCGGCTCGTCCAGGCGTCCGACGAGTACTACCTGCTCGCAGGCCGGCCGTTCCCCGAGCCCGCGGCCTACGAGGGCTTCGCCATGCACGAAGACGGCGTCGGCATGGCCCGCACGTTCGAGCTGGAGTTCGCCGGCACGGCCACCACCGCCACCGGCCCCCAGTCCGGCTTCTTCGCCTGGGCCGACTCCACCGACACCGCCGTCGCCGCAGTGGGAGCGGTGGACGCCGCCCCCGAGCCGATCGCCGTCGGCGGCCGCTACGAGGCCGCCGGCGACTACGGCGCTCCCGCCGAGGGCTACCGAGCGGTCCGCACCACCGAGGTCGAGCCGGAGCCGACCGGGGGCGGCGTCGCCGTCGCCCTGCGGCCCCGCCGGGGTGCACCCACCGCGGTGCTCACCAGCACCGCCGGCGCGGCGATCATCGGCCCGCTGGTCGAGTCGCTCGGCAAGCCCGACGTGCGCGTCGTGGCCGTCGAGAACCAGTTCTTCGGCGGCACCACGTCGGTCACCGGCCTCATGGTCGGCGAAGACCTGGCCCGGGTGCTCGCCCAGCAGCCCGAGACCCACCGCTACCTCTTGCCCGACGTCTGCCTCTCCGGCGGTCGGTTCCTCGACGGCACCAGCCCTGCCGACCTGCCCCGTGCGGTCGAGATCATCCCTACTGACGGCGCAGCGCTGCGCCGGGCCTTGGAGGCCTAGACATGTCCGAGCTCCCCATGGTGGCCATCATCGGCCGCCCCAACGTCGGCAAGTCCACGTTGCTCAACCGCATCGTCGGTCGCCGCGTGGCCATCGTCGAGGAGCTGCCCGGGGTCACCCGGGACCGCAAGGAGGTGGAGGCCGAATGGATCGGCACCCACTTCCGCCTGGTCGACACGGGCGGCTGGATGCCCGGCGGCAGCGCGCTCGACGAGAAGGTGAGCCGCCAGAGCGAGCAGGCCATCAAGGAGGCCGACGCCCTGATCCTGGTGACCGACGTGTCCATGGGCATCACCGAGGAGGACGCCAAGATCGCCGAGCTCTTGCGCCTGGCGCCGCAGCCGGTGTTCCTGGTGGCCAACAAGGTCGACGATCCCAGCTGGGAGGCGGCCATGTGGGAGCTGCTCGGCCTCGGCCTCGGCAACCCCTGGCCCATCAGCGCCCTCCACGGCTTGGGCACCGGCGACGTGCTCGATGCGCTGGTCGACGTGCTGCCCACGCCTGACTTCGAGGAAGAGGTCGAGGTGGTCGACAGCGACGAGCCGCGAGTGTTCGCGGTGGCGCTGGTCGGTCGGCCCAACGTGGGCAAGTCCACCCTCTTCAACCGGCTCATCGGCGAGGACCGCTCCGTGGTCCACGACATGCCCGGAACCACCCGCGACGCCATCGACACCATCGTCGACACGCCCGACGGGCCCATCAAGTTCGTCGACACCGCCGGCATGCGCCGCAAGAGCCGCATCGAGGAGAGCACGGAGTACTTCTCGTTCGTCCGGGCCCTCCAGGCGGTCGACGCGTCCGACGTGGCGCTCCTGGTGATCGATGCCACCGAAGGCGTCACCCACCAGGACCAGCGCCTGGCCGAGCGCATCGACGCCGCCGGCTGCCCCATCGTGATCCTGCTCAACAAGTGGGAGCTGCTGGGCACCGAGGCCCGCGCCGCCGTCACCTACGAGGTCGGCCAGAAGCTGGCGTTCCTGGGCGAGAGCGAGGTCATCCGCATCTCGGCCCTCACCGGCAAGAACGTGCACCGGCTGCTCCCGGCCCTGGCCGAGACCATCGAGGGGTACCACAAGCGGGTCCCCACCCGGCGGGTCAACGACGTGGTGTTCGCCGCCCAGTCATCGCAGCCCGCGCCGCACGGCGGCCGCATCCTCTACGCCACGCAGGGCGCCACCGATCCGCCGACGTTCACCTTGTTCGCCAACAAGGAGATCCCGGCCACCTACCTCCGCTACATCGAGCGGAAGCTGCGGGAGGCGTTCGACCTGGGCGCCACCCCCATCAAGCTGCGGGTCCGCCACCGGTCAAACTGACCTGATCAGCACCGACGACGAAGGCGGGAACCCTCGATGACCGTTGCCCCTCCAGCCGTAGAGGACCCGCTGCCGCTCGGACTCACCGCGTCCGAGGTGGCCGAGCGGGTGGCGGCCGGGCAGACCAACGCGGTCGACGAGCACACGTCCAGGACCGTCAAGGAGATCGTCCGGGCCAACGTCTTCACCCGCTTCAACGCCATCTTGGCGGTGCTGGCGGTGGCCGTGCTGTCCACGGGCAGCTACGGCGATGCCCTGTTCGCCGGGGTCCTGGTCATCAACGCCGTCATCGGCATCGGCCAGGAGGTCCGGGCCAAGCGCACCCTCGACCGCCTCGCCGTGCTCAACGCGCCCACGGCGGCCGTGGTCCGAGACGGTGCCCAGATCGATCTGGCCATCGGCGATGTGGTGCTCGGCGACCTGGTGGTCGTGCGCATGGGCGACCAGGTGCCGGCCGACGGCGTGGTCGCCCACGCGGTGGGGCTCGAGGTCAACGAGTCGGCCCTCACCGGCGAGTCCGACCCGGTGGAGAAGCTCGAAGGCGACTCGGTCCTGTCGGGCACGATCGTCGTGGCCGGCCGCGGCCGGTTCCAGGCCACCGCCGTCGGCGCCGACGCCTACGCCCGCAAGCTGGCCGCCGAGGTCAAGGTCTTCAAGCGCACCAAGAGCGAGATCGAGGTCTCGATCGACTTCCTGCTGCGGATCATCACCTGGGCCATCGTCGGCGTCACCCCGCTGCTCCTCTGGTCCCAGTTCCGCACCGACGAGAGCGGCAGCTGGCAGGAGCCCGTCACCGGCACCGTCGCCGCCCTCGTCGGCATGGTCCCCGAAGGCCTCGTCCTGCTGACCAGCGTGGCGTTCCTCCTCGCCGCCCTCGCCCTCACCAAGCGCCAGGTCCTGGTGCAGGAGCTGCCGGCGGTGGAGGGTCTGGCGCGCGTCGACGTCGTCTGCCTCGACAAGACCGGCACGCTCACCGTGGGCGACATCGTGTTCGACGCCCTCCACGTGGTCGACGAGACCGCCGTCAGCGAGGCGACCATCGGCGAGGCGCTCGGCGCGCTGGCCGACGCCCCCGACCCGAACGCCAGCCTGGCCGCCATCGGTGCCGTGTACCTGCCGACGGGGGAGTGGCACCGCGACGGCGACGTGTCCTTCTCGTCGGCCCGCAAGTGGAGCGCCGCCTCCTTCGGCCCGAACGGGGCCTGGTACCTCGGTGCCCCCGAGGTGCTGCTCGCCGACGACGACCCGCTCCGCGACCGGGTCGCCGAGCTGGCCTCCACCGGCCGCCGGGTCCTCCTCGTCCAGCGGGTCGACGGGCCCCTCCAGGGCGAGACCCTGCCCGCCACCCGCACGTCGGCCGCCCTCTGCACCCTGGCCGAGCAGGTCCGGCCCGACGCAGCCGAGACGCTGGCCTACTTCGCCGAGCAGGGCGTCGACATCAAGGTGATCTCCGGCGACAACCCCACCACGGTGGGGGCCATCGCCACCGAGGTCGGCCTGGACGTCGGCACCCCCGTCGACGCCCGCACCCTTGGCGACACCGCCGAGGACCTGGCCGAGGCCGTGAAGACCACCACCGTGTTCGGACGGGTCAGCCCCAAGCAGAAGCAGGCCATGGTCCGGGCCCTGCAGGACGACGGCCACGTGGTCGCCATGACCGGCGACGGCGTGAACGACGCCCTGGCGCTCAAGGACGCCGACATCGGCGTGGCCATGGGCAACGGCGCCCCCGCCACCCGTGCCGCCGCCCAGCTGGTCCTGCTCGACGGCCAGTTCTCCCGCCTGCCCACCGTGCTGGCGGAGGGCCGCCGGGTGATCCTTTCCAGCACATTGGGATCCTAAGCTTAGAATTCCACGTGGACAAGTTGTCGCG
>JADMIO010983882.1_pt1 | contig 28510 bp, 26 predicted proteins | sample 8958161 | NCBI WGS metagenome assembly JADMIO01 (sample SAMN16585339, study PRJNA669376) | soil metagenome | isolation source: Crop rotation soil | place: USA: Cullars Rotation, Alabama | collected 2011 | reverse complement strand
GTTTATTGGCGGAGGCACCGTTTTAAGCGTTAATGAAAATACACGTGTGGTGACGGTAAAAGGTATTCCCCTGCAGCTTGCACCAGGGATGATTTTAGATATCAATACCACCAGTTACCAAAGGAAAAAGCCCTGATTGTGGCTATGGATGCTGTTGTAAAAAGGCAAGGCTGCACATTCGGCCTGTTATAGGCGTTCATTTTTTGGGCGTGCCCCCATTCCGCCTGCGGACGGAATGGGGTCGGGCTTTCCGCTTGTACTCCGCTACAGGCCCAGCTCACCAGCCTCCACGGGGTACCGCTGCAATCCCTCACGCAAACCTGATATTAGTGTTACTGTTCAACTTAATTGTCTATTCCACCTATCAGCATTTCTTTTCCACCCCATACCCGGTCTCCCCTAATCCTCCATCTAACTAATTAACTAATCAACCATTCAACCTATCAACCTCCCTCCCCAATACCCAATACCCAATACCTAATACCCATCGCGTAACCAATCAACTAATCAACCTATCAACTTTCCTCCCAATACCCAATACCTAATATCCATCGCTTAACCAATCAACTAATCAACTAATCAACTTTCCTCCCCAACACCCAATACCCAATACCCAATACCCTCAGCATTCGCTCAGGCTTATAGGCAGTTGAACAGCCAATCCGCCGTCGGAAGTCTCCTTGTACTTGCTGTTCATATCAAGAGCCGTATTCCACATAGTGGCGATAACTTTGTCGAGCGACACTTTTGCATAATCCGGCATACTCTGCAGGGCCAGCTGTGATGCTGTTATGGCCTTTATAGCACCCATAGTATTTCGTTCGATGCAGGGGATTTGAACAAGACCACCGATCGGGTCGCATGTCATACCTAAGTGGTGCTCCATAGCTATTTCCGCAGCCATGAGGGCCTGGCGTTGGGTTCCTCCCATTGCCTCGGTAAGTCCGGCAGCAGCCATCGCCGAGGAAACTCCGATTTCCGCCTGGCATCCACCCATGGCCGCCGAGATGGTAGCTCCTTTTTTAAAAATACTTCCGATCTCCGAGGCGGTAAGCAGGAAACGGACGATCTTATCATCGTCTTCTCCGTTGCAAAAACAAATATAGTATTGAAGAACGGCCGGAATAACACCTGCGGCGCCATTAGTGGGAGCGGTGACTACCCGTCCAAAGGCGGCATTTTCCTCATTTACTGCGAGTGCAAAGCAGCTTACCCAATCGAGAATGTATTGAAACTGCTGTCCTCCCTCTTTGATATCGTTTATCCAGGATGGATAGCTATCGTAGGGTTTGTTTCCCAGCAGCCTTCTGTTAAGGTCGTAAGCTCTGCGTTTCACCAGCAAACCCCCGGGCAGTACACCGTTAGTGTTGCAGCCACGGTAGATGCAGTCTCTCATCACATGCCATATATTCAGCACGCCGGATCTTGTTTCCCGTTCTGCTCTCCAGGCGGTTTCGTTCTCCAAAACCACCTCATGGATGGGCAAACCGGTTTTTATACACCAGTGCAGCAGGTCATCTGCGGTATTTATCGGGAAAGGCAGGTCAATACACTGTGCCGACGAAGGCTGCTCACCTTCCTGTACAACAAAGCCGCCGCCGATAGAAAAAAATGTTTCGCTCCAGCTTTGGCCATTAGCCATATTCACGAGGAATGTCAGCCCGTTAGGGTGGAAGGGGAGCGCTTCCTGGAAGAGGAACTGGACATGGATCTCTGGATCGAAGAATATTTCTTTTTCTGCTCCCAGCATGAGATGTTTGTTCAACGATATAGCGTCGATCTTTGGAGTAATGGTGTTTACGTCGATGGTAACGGGATCCTCGCCGCAAAGGCCAAGAATAACGGCAATGTCGGTGCCATGTCCGTGTCCTGTTTTGGCGAGCGAGCCGTATAACAGAACAGTTACTTCGTTAACAAGCTGAATGCCACCACGTTGTTGAATATGTTCCAAACACTTCAGGGCTGCGCGCCAGGGGCCAAGGGTATGGGAACTGGAAGGGCCGACGCCCACCTTAAACATGTCGAAAACCGATATGGCCTCATGTGGCATAAGCCGATTATTTGATCAAATTTAACCTTGTTAGCAGCAAAAAGCAGAAATTTACACTAAGTTCAAAGTAAATTAAGGTTGGAGTTGGAAGAAATAATTATCTCCTTATATTTGCAGCCCGGTTAATGGAAGGGCTGTGTAGCAGTGAATAGCGCATGCCGACCAGAGCTCAGGAAGGTTTTCTAAAAGACGAACATAAAAACTGGCTGCGTAGCTCAACTGAATAGAGCATCCCGACCAGGGGTCGGGAAGGTTTTAGGAAAGAACGCAACTAACGCATAAAATGGATAGCTGGCTGCGTAGCTCAACTGAATAGAGCATCTGACTACGGATCAGAAGGTTTTAGGTTTGAATCCTAACGCGGTCACACCGATAGAGACTACAGCAATGTGGTCTCTTTTTTAATTTGTTATGTTTACTACAGAGGGAAAAGCAACTTAGAGGCTGGAAAAACAAACTACGAATTCAGCAACTCATTTTGCGTAGCTCAGCTGAATAGCGCATCCCGACCTGAGGTCGGGAAGGTTTTAGGTTTGAATCCTAACGCGGTCACACCGATAGAGACTACAGCAATGTGGTCTCTTTTTTAATTTGTTATGTTTACTACAGAGGGAAAAGCAACTTAGAGGCTGGAAAAACAAACTACGAATTCAGCAACTCATTTTGCGTAGCTCAGCTGAATAGCGCATCCCGACCTGAGGTCGGGAAGGTTTTAGGTTTGAATCCTAACGCGGTCACACCGATAGAGACTACAGCAATGTGGTCTCTTTTTTAATTTGTTATGTTTACTACAGAGGGAAAAGCAACTTAGAGGCTGGAAAAACAAACTACGAATTCAGCAACTCATTTTGCGTAGCTCAGCTGAATAGCGCATCCCGACCAGGGGTCGGGAAGGTTTTAGGTTTGAATCCTGACGCGGTCACACTGATAGAGACTACAGCAATGTGGTCTATCTTTACTTTGTTATGTTTACTACATACATACTCCATTCTCCGAGCAGCGGCATGCATTACATTGGATACACAGGAGATGAAATAGAAAGCCGGCTAGTAAAACACCTTGCCAACCACAAGGGGTTTACTGCAAAGGTTAAGGACTGGCAAATCGCTTATACCGAAAAGTTTGCGACTAAGCAGGAGGCAATGCAGAGGGAAAAGCAACTTAAAGGCTGGAAAAATAAACTACGAATTCAGCAACTCATTTTGCGTAGCTCAACTGAATAGCGCATCCCGACCTCAGGTCGGGAAGGTTTTAGGTTTGAATCCTAACGCGGTCACTGATAGAGACTACAGCAATGTGGTCTCTTTTTTCATTTGTTACGTTTACTAAAGACGGAAAAACAACTTAAAGGCTGGAAAAACAAACTACGAATTCAGCAACTTATTGCGCGTAGCTCAACTGAATAGTGCATCCCGACCTCAGGCCCGGACGCTTTTAGGTTTGAATCGTAACTCAGCTATTGAAAAATCAATCAGTTATCAACTAAGATTTGCATGAAATAGTTTAGACTTAATCTGATGATTGGGTTAAGTTGGGAGTAACTAAAACTCAATTTAACCACTTAAAACCCTAAGGCCTGGACTTTAGCTGGTCATAAGTACCGCACGATGCTTGGGATTCTAGACACGTAAGAACAGTTTTACGACTTCTTCTTCGGCAAGGATATCAGGCAGCTCGTGCGGCTTTTTGGTCTTGGCAAATCGTAGAAATCTTTGTCAGGGCTTAAAGTTTTTGCGGTGTTTATCTTTTTGGCAACACCCAGTTAGAGATAAAAGAACGACGCTTCATTCCGATCCTACTTCAGGAAGCTCGCCCATCCTGCTTCCCACAATTATTTTCTATGATCAGTGTCATGTGCTAACCTGACGCAGATTGGCAGGAGAACTCATACACGTGCATAGTTTTGCGGAACTCTTACAACTTTCTCAACCGTTATCTTAATGAATCCAGACAGCGTCGGCAGCAAAAGTCCCTGCTATCATTGCGGGGAGGACTGCGGAAAACATCCTCTTATCTTAGGCGATAAAATTTTTTGTTGTGACGGCTGTAAGATGGTGTATAACATTCTTAAGGAGAGTGGCTTGTGCGAGTATTACCTGATATCAGAGAACCCCGGTAATAGCAGGAGACTAAAGGTCAAGGAAGATAAATTTTTGTTTTTAGATGATGCCAAAATAAAACAGTCTCTTATTTCTTTTGCAAACGAAAAACAAACCTGGGTTACCTTCTACCTTCCACAAATACACTGCAGCAGTTGTCTTTGGCTTTTAGAGAACCTCCATCACCTGAACGGGCATATTATTTCTTCCACAGTAAACTTTGCCAGAAGAGAAGCCAACATCGCCTTTAATCATACTGCTATCTCCCTGCGGCAGGTAGCTGAGCTTTTAACGAGTATTGGCTATGAGCCTTATATCAGCCTGAACGATATGAAGATGGTTAAACCCGATCTCCAAAGAGACAAAATATTTAAACTGGGTATTGCAGGTTTTTGCTTTGCGAACATCATGCTCTTAAGTTTCCCGGAATACTTCGGTATAGATGTTAACGAGCTAGGCATTGCGCGAGTTTTTCGCTGGCTTAACCTCGTTCTTAGTCTGCCGGTCTTGTTTTATAGTGCATCTGAATTCTATATGAGTGCCTGGAGGAGCATGAAGCACGGATTTTTAAACATTGATGTGCCTATAGTTTTTGCTCTTATCATCACATTTACCAGGAGTTTGTATGAAGTTCTTTCCGGGACAGGATCAGGTTATTTCGACAGCATCACAGGCATCGTGTTTTTTATGCTGATCGGCCGGATATTACAGCAAAAAACCTATGACCACCTAAGCTTTGAGAGAGATTACACCGCGTACTTTCCCATTGCCGCGACGCGCCTTAATAGTGACAGCTCCGAAACAGTTGCTTTGCCCGACATAAAGCTTCATGATCATCTACTAATACACCATCAGGACATAATACCGGTGGACGGTATATTGACAAGAGGAGACGCTTTCATCGATTATAGCTTCGTTACGGGTGAAGGTATGCCCGTTCATACCACTATGGGCGAAATTGTATATGCAGGCGGCAAGCAGCTGGGCGGCAATATTGAAATTCTGGTCGTGAAGGAAGTTTGTCAAAGTTATCTCACTGACCTTTGGAACCGTCAGGAGTTTAAAGAGGACAAGAGTACACTTCAGCAACCCTTTGTAAATGCTATAAGCCGATCGTTTACCTGGTCCGTACTTTCCATAGCTACGGCATGCGCTGTATACTGGTATGTCAACGATGCTGCCAGAATATGGAACAGTGTTTCAGCAGTATTGATTATCGCCTGTCCCTGCGCATTGTTACTCAGCAATACCTTTACCAATGGCAACATCCTTCGCCTGTTGGCACGAAACAGGTTTTATCTCCGTAATGCGCAAGCTATCGAAAACATCTCTGCAATCAACCATATCGTCTTCGACAAGACCGGCACATTAACCAGCGGGGCGTCATTGATAATCGAGTATAAGGGTGTGGCTCTTACGGAGGATATCCAAAACAAAGTAGCCTCCCTCGCCATGCAATCTTCTCATCCATTAGATAGGGCACTGGCATCTCACCTGAGTGCAGCTACGCTATTTCAAATCAAACGTTTTACAGAAATACCGGGCAAAGGCATCGAGGGATACGCCGGCAATGACCGTATCAGCCTTGGAAGCGGAACTTTTTCTGGCGGGTGGTATCCTTCCGAAAACCAAACGGAAGTTTATGTAGGTATCAACGACCACGTGTTCGGCAAATTTGTTTTCCGGCATCAGTACCGGCGGCATCTTGCTTCGATGCTCAGGAGCCTGGGAAAACACTACTCTTTTACACTCTTGACAGGTGATAACGATGGTGAAAGGCAAAATCTCCGAAAGCTCTTCGGCTGTAATGCACAACTGATGTTTAGGCAAAGCCCATCGGATAAGCTGGACGTAATCCGGCAGCTGCAGGCTGAGGGTAAAAAGGTGATGATGCTGGGCGATGGATTGAATGATGCAGGCGCCCTTAGACAGGCCGATGTGGGTATTGCTGTGAGTGAAAACGCCAACTACTTTACACCAGCCAGCGATGCCATTCTCGACGCCTCAAACCTATCAGATCTTTCCCGGTTTATTCATTTCTGTAAGCTAAACAAGAAGGTAGTTATGGTAAGCTTTATAGCCTCCATTTTCTACAATATAAGCGGTTTGTATTTTGCCGTACAGGGCAACCTTTCACCTATGATCGCAGCCGTTCTGATGCCTGCGAGCAGCCTCACCATATTGATCCTGACTTTTGGAGCAACGAGCTTTGCGGCCCGGCGCTTTAAGCTTAAGTATGCGTAATGATATCCAGACTAAAATAGCGCATTGGAGCTCACCCTCCATGCATTTTTACGGACCGGCGCACCTGCCTGTTCGGCATTTTAACCCTCAACTCCCTGGCATAGGGTGAAAGCATCCATCAAAACATACTGACGAAAATCATGTCTTTCTGTGTTTAAGGTCATCCGGCGGCGATCGTGCTGACTATACTTTTGGCATAAATACATTATGAGCGTAATCTTCATTTTACTTACCTGTAGCATAACTGTGGCAGCGCTTTTCCTGGCTGCTTTCTTATGGTGTGTAAAAGCCGGCCAGTATGATGATGATGAAAGCCCGCCTATAAGAATGTTATTTGATGACCCTCCTTCTAAAACTATCTAAAAACAAATGCTTTAATGTCCGATTTATCAGTAACACCACCATTATTGATCCGCGAGAAGCTGGCTGAACCCGTGCCGTCTCTGATAATAGAGAAATTCTATTACGATAACAGGATTGTAAAAATGTTTGCCTATGCTACCATGTTCTGGGGAGCTGTCGGTATGCTTGCGGGGCTTTTGGCGGCAGTACAGATGTACTACCCGCTCTTTAATTTTGATTATGCTCCAACGACATTCGGCAGGGTTCGGCCGGTTCATACCAATGCAGTAATTTTTGCTTTTGTCGGCAACGGTATTTTTATGGGAGTGTATTACTCCTTGCAGCGATTATGCAAAGCCAGGATGTTTAACGATAAGCTAAGTCGTATTCATTTCTGGGGATGGCAGGGGATAATAGTCTCCGCGGCTGTTACCTTGCTTATGGGCGCCACAACAGGAAAAGAATATGCCGAACTTGAATGGCCGATAGACATAGCCATTACACTCGTGTGGCTGGTTTTTGGCGTTAACCTATTTGCAACCATTATAAAACGCAGGGAAAGTCACCTCTATGTTGCTATCTGGTTCTATATTGCCACCTGGGTTACCGTAGCAATGCTGCACATTGTAAACTCATTTGAGTTGCCCGTAACCTTCCTGAAGAGCTATAGCTGGTATGCAGGTGTGCAGGATGCATTGGTACAGTGGTGGTATGGTCATAATGCTGTTGCCTTTTTTCTTACCACTCCCTATCTGGGTGTCATGTACTATTTTTTGCCCAAGGCGGCTAACAGGCCGGTATACAGTTACCGGTTATCGATTATACATTTCTGGTCGCTGATCTTCATCTACATCTGGGCAGGTCCGCATCACCTCTTGTATACCGCTTTACCCGACTGGGCGCAGAGCCTGGGTGTGGTCTTCAGCGTAATGCTGATAGCTCCGAGCTGGGGAGGTATGTTAAACGGTCTGTTTACTTTAAGGGGCGCCTGGGACAAAGTGCGCGAAGATCCCATTCTCAAGTTTATGGTTGTGGCCGTTACAGCGTATGGCATGGCCACCTTTGAGGGACCGATGCTTAGCCTTAAAAATGTAAATGCAATTTCTCACTTCACCGACTGGACGATTGCACACGTGCATATCGGTGCGCTGGGGTGGAACGGTTTTCTGACCTTCAGCGTAGTATACTGGATCATACCCCGCATATTCGGTACGCAATTGTACTCGAATAAGCTGGCTAACATGCACTTTTGGGTAGGCACATTGGGCATTGTGCTGTATGCATTACCGATGTACTGGGCCGGGTTCACCCAAAGTACGATGTGGAAGACCTTCACAGAAGAAGGGCAGCTGAAATATCAGTTCCTCGAAACAGTCCAGTACCTCAAGCCTCTTTATGCCCTGCGGAGCCTGGGTGGATTGGTTTACTTATCCGGTGTTTTCATAATGGTATTCAACCTGTTTAAAACCGTAAAGGGCGGAGTGCTAATTGCAAATGAGGCCGCAGAGGCGGCAGCGTTACGAAAAGTGTCCTATACACATGGTAAGCAACATTGGCACCGCTGGATAGAACGGAGGCCCTTACAAATGCTGGTGTTTAGCCTCGTATCAGTAGCGATTGGCGGCATACTTGAAATGGTACCCACTTTTCTCATTAAAAGCAATGTGCCAACAATTACCTCTGTAAAACCTTATACACCGCTCGAACTGGAAGGGCGGGACATATACATCCGCGAAGGCTGTTATACCTGCCATTCACAAATGATACGGCCTTTCAGGGATGAAGTGGCCAGATATGGTGAGTATAGTAAAGCCGGCGAATTCATATACGACCATCCATTCCAATGGGGAAGCAAACGCACAGGACCCGACCTGGCTCGTATCGGCGGTAAATACCCCGATAGCTGGCACTATAATCATATGCTTGATCCACGAATTATGTCGCCCGGCTCTATAATGCCAAACTATCCCTGGTTGTTCGATAAGTTAATAGACACAGCCACCACGCCTGCTAAGATCAGGGCTATGACTAAGCTGGGAGTTCCCTATCCCGAAGGTTATGATAAAGTAGCTAATGCCGATTTAACGAAACAGGCCGAGAAAATAAAAGCATCATTAAAAAAAGATAAGCTGACGGCAAAAAATTATAGTGAAATCCTGGCAATGATAGCCTACCTGCAACGTATGGGCACCGACATTAAATCAGAAAAACAAGCCGGCAGCCAGTAGCTAAGCATCATTGTGTGGATGTGTACCAACCATTGAAGATTATGAAATTTATCAATTACCTCGAAAAGATCACAGGTGTGGATATATATGCCATGACCTCATTTATGTTGTTCTTTTCCGTTTTTATCGTGATGTGCTTTTGGGCTCTGAAAGCAGACAAGGGGCTTATGAACGAGCTGAACAATATGCCCCTGAACGACCTTAATGATTAATAGAAAACACCCGTAAATGAAATCCATCAAAAAAAAATACACCACACCTGCAGTACTCCTTTGCCTATTGCTGACTTCAATAAATTGCTACGCTTTGGATGAACCCAAACATTCAGAAATAGCCAACCCTACAGCAATTGTATTGGTAGTAATTGCACTGGTACTGCTGCTTGCTATTGCCATGCTTTCGTTTGTGCTGGTTGGCTCCGCTGATTTGTACCTGCAAAAGTTGAAAGATCGAAGCCGTTCTAATGAAAATGCTTTTAAAGTAACCATCATTGCAGCCTTGTGCTCTGCCGGCTTCGGTGTATCAGCTCAGGAAAGTGCAGGTGTTCAAAGTGGTGTTCACCAGGTGAGCACTTCAATTGCCGGTCTGGCTACGTCATCCTTTTATTTGCTCATCAGCGTGGTTGCTTTAGAGTTGCTGATCTTGCTGGCTATGCTCTATTTCATTAAAGCCCTTATGATTAAGGAAAAAACGGCCACGAAAATTGTTCGTTTAAAAATAAGTAGACTCAGCCTGCACTTGCTCTGGCAGAAGATCAACAGCTTTAAACCACGAAATGAAGAGCAGGATATCATGCTCGATCATAACTACGATGGTATTAAGGAACTGGATAACCGCCTGCCCCGTTGGTGGTTGTGGGGGTTTTATTTAACCGTGGTCTTCGCGTTTATATACCTCTATCGTTTCCATGTAGCTCATACGGCACCCTTGAGCATCGACGAGTTTGAGATAGCGATGTCTAACGCGAACCGGGAAAGGGAAGAATACCTGAAGAAGGCAGCCAGTAATGTCGACGAAAATTCTGTAACCATGCTCACAGCCGCTGTTGAAGTGGAAGAAGGAAAAAAGATTTTTCAAAGTACCTGCTCTGCCTGTCATGGTTTAGAAGGGCAGGGTGGCGTAGGCCCAAACCTTACTGATAACTACTGGCTGCACAAAGGAAGCATCAATGATGTCTTCCGGACTATAAAATACGGCTATCCTGAAAAAGGGATGAAATCGTGGAAAGATGATTTTTCTCCGACACAGATTGCCAAAATCGCGAGCTATGTAAAAACCTTAACGGGAACAAATCCGGTAAATCCAAAAGAGCCACAGGGCGAACTTTACAAGGACATTGAAACACCGGTAAAAGACTCAGTAAACTTCCGGGCCAAAAAGAACAGTGGTTTAAGTGAGGGCATAACAAGGAAGTGAGGGCGTGTCCCTTGCTGCCGGCACACAGGGCCGGCACACGCAAGGGCCGGGCTATCCGCTTGTACTCCCTTGTGCAGGCCCTGTGCCGGGGCCTGCACAAGGGCGGTACCGCTGCTATCCCTCACGCGACCTGGGGATATCAACCAGAACTAATCGCTTCTTAAGCAATGAAACAATGAACACTACGATACAACAGACTACTAACGAACGAGACGCTTTTCGCAATACGCTGGCAAGTGTCGATAAGGAGGGGAAACGGAAATGGGTGTACGCAAAAAAGCCTTCAGGCAAGTACTATAGGGTACGAAGCCTCCTGAGTCTGTTGTATTTCGCTCTTTTTTTTGGCATGCCATTCATTTTTGTTAACGGCCGGCCTTTATTTCTTTTTGATGTGACCAAAGCGAAGTTTGTCCTTTTTGGAAAGCTTTTTTTACCGCAGGACTTTTTTATTATGGCTATGGCAACCATTGTTTTCGTTTTATTTATTATTCTTTTCACTGCTGCTTTTGGCAGACTGTTTTGCGGATGGGCATGCCCGCAGACCAACTTTATGGAAATGATGTTTCGTAAGGTAGAATACCTTATAGAAGGAGATGCTGTTCGTCAGAAGATGCTGGAGCGGGCGCCTTGGACAGCCAGGAAGATTTTGATTAAAGCAGGAAAGCATTTTGCTTTCTTTACCCTCTCATTTACCATTGCAAACACCTTTCTTGCCTATGTAATCGGTATTAAACAATTAGAGCACATTATATCAGAGCCTGCAGTTCAGCATATAGGCGGCCTGTCTGCAATACTTGTCTTTAGTGGGATATTTTATGGCGTGTACGCCTTCTTCAGAGAGCAGGTTTGTACCGCTATTTGCCCTTACGGGCGACTGCAAAGCGTTTTGCTCGATAAAAACTCGCTTGTCGTAGGTTACGATTATAAGCGTGGTGAGCCCAGGGGTTTATCCAGGAAATACGAGGAAAGTTCCTTTGGCGATTGCATTAACTGCCTCGCTTGTGTAAAGGTTTGTCCAACAGGTATCGATATTCGTAACGGTGTTCAAATGGAATGTGTAGCCTGTACAGCCTGTATCGATGCCTGCGACAATATCATGGAGAGCATAGGGAAGCCGCGGGGTCTAATACGTTACGCGAGCGAAAACAGCATCGAAAAGGGTCAGCCGTTAAGGTATACTGCGCGAATGAAAGTGTATACTGTACTGTGTGTGCTTGCTGTCGTAGCCTTGTCTGCCTTGGTGCTTACACGACAGGATCTGGATGTCACGGTCTTTCGTACTCCCGGCATCCTTTACCAGGAGCAAGGAGCAGACAGCATATCTAATTTATACAATTTTAAGTTCGCGAATAAAACACTTCACCCCATCGAATTGTCAATTCAGGTCGAAGAGAACAAGGGCAGGGTTCGGGTAATAGGGAATCAATCGATACATATTTCCCCGGAGGAGCAGGGTAGCGGTTCTTTTTTTGTCATACTGCCAAAGAAAGATATTCATGAACGGAAAACAGCTGTTCGAATGATGCTAAGTGAGGGCGAAAAGGTGTTAACTCATATCACAACCGGTTTTCTTGGGCCGGTCGAATAACAAGGGGCTTCGTGCTTTCTTCTATAGTGCCTAGCTTAATGCAAAAAGTCTAAAATATAGAAATATGAATTGGGGAAACAGGTTAGTAATACTATTCGTATGTTTTGCCGCACTCATTGGCACGCTCGTTTATAAATGTATGCACCAGAATTTCGAATTGGTGTCGTCCGATTATTACAATCAGGAGATCCGGTACCAGGATAAGATCGATGGGATGAACAATGCAGACAAGCTCAGTCCCGTACAGATCACCAACACGGCGGAGTACCTTCTTTTACAACTACCTCGTGAAGAAAAATGGAACAATGCGTCAGGCCAGCTTTGGTTTTACTGTGCAGGTAAGGCCTCTAACGATAGAAAGATGCCGTTGAAGTTAAACGCAGACGGTTTAATGTTTATCGACAAGAAAATGCTTGCAACTGTACCCTACACTATTAAAGTAAGTTGGCAGGTCGCTGGCAAACCGTTTTACACAGAACAACAAATTTTCCTGAAACCGTGAGCCTTCACATTTTTTTTCCGGCTTTTGCTCTTGGACTCCTAAGCAGTTTTCATTGTGTAGGCATGTGTGGTGCCATCGCCTTGTCCGTGCCAGCAAACCAGCCGTCAACGCCCGCGAGGATAGTTGGTATATTGTTGTATAATTTGGGCCGTATTGCTACGTATGCTTTTTTGGGCATTCTGTTTGGCATTGTTGGCCGGCAGATTTACCTGGGAGGTTTACAACAGTGGTTTTCAATTATCGCTGGAAGCATAATTGTTGTTGTAGCATTGAAGTCTTATCTGGGAAGCCGTTTGAAACTTCCTGGTATGGATAAAATCAACCGCCTGACACAAGGGTTAATGATAAAGTTTCTCCGATCAGGGAGCTCCAGTGGGGCTTTTATGCTCGGGATGGCCAACGGGCTTTTGCCATGCGGGCTGGTCTATTTAGCAGTTGCAGCCGCATTAGCAACGGGTGGCGTGCCTAATGCTGCAGGTTTTATGATCAGCTTCGGCATTGGCACTTTTCCCGCTATGTTTTTACTTTCTTTCTTTGGCGTCCTAACTGGCGTTTCTACCCGAAATAAGATACGCAGGCTAATGCCATATATGATTGCCGTGGTGGGTGCACTTCTTATTGTTAGAGGTCTGGGCCTGGGCATACCCTTTGTGAGCCCGGTGCTCCCGGCACCTGCACAGCATATCATTGATTGCCACTAAGAGACTGCTTCCTTAAAAACGCTGCAAGAACAATTTTCTGCTAATACATCTGGTTACGTCATGAAATACTTTTGGAAAAAGCTTTTTTATCCAGAACGATAAGCACGATCATTCAATCGGCTATCTCCATCAGCCGGCGGCACACGATACCCATCCAAATCCATAACAGAAAAAGCATAATGGAGATAACCTTATCTCAGAAAGCTGTTTTTCTTATTCCTAAGTAGAATGGCGCTATTGCTAAAAGGACCAAAATAATTTTGCACCGTAAAAATCGCTGTATTATACATGCGAACACTTTCATAAACTTGTCTACGGCAAAACGGACTTTCATTAATCAGGTTTTGTACATTGTCCGATTGTTATATTCAATATCTGTCACTTCAATGGTAGCCCAGGTGAAATCTCCGGATTTTAGTTTCCAGGTAACTTTATTTTTATAAGGAATTCGTATGCCATGAAAAGTCTTATAATCGTCAACTTCGACACACCATTTCTCTAATGAAGCATTTTTTCCATCACCCATATACCTTTCGGCTTCGAAGCAAACCAGATCGCCACTTTCTTTGAAATGCATGATCCCGGACACAATTATCCCGCTATAACTCATGGTGGCCTTCACTGAAGTAGCATCAATGCTTTCCCACTTGATATAGTTACTTAATGCTGCTGCAGGAAACCAGCTTATTTCCGCGAGGTAGCGAATCATCGTAGCGGAGTTTAATTTGTAATTGGCGCGAGCGTTTACCAGGTTTACTAAAGCAGCAAGCTTAATGGTCATTTCCGCCTTTCCCTTTGTAAGTTTGTCCCGGCCGTACATCGTCACGAACGGCATCATTTTAACTTTAGCCTTCCACACAAATTGTGGCTCATCCACCGTAAAGTACTGGGTAGCTGTAAAAGGCATCCAGTTGCCTTTAGCCTTGGTTCGCATTTGCCCCTTTTGCTTTAAACGTACAAATTGAGAACTATCCTTTCCAACAATTCCAGAAGTACTCAGCCATTTCTGCACTATGCCAGGCATGCCGGCGAACATTTGTGTAGTGACCGTTGTTGCTGGTGGCTTCGGTTGCGACAGCAAGCTAAAGACCTCTCTTTTTACCAGATTAATAAAGCTATAGTTTGCTAAGGCAAAAATGGCTGCTACTAAAATAATAATGTTTGGAACAGAACCAAATTTTGCCTCCTTCCACCACGATATGATAAGGGCCTGCGATAAGATTACAGCGATAATGGCCAGGGGTGCCCAACGTTCCTTCCTTAGTAAAACAAAGGCAGCGGCAAGAATGAAGAGTACTGCTGTGCCGAGCCAAAGGAGCCCTGAAAGCTTTGATATCTCTCTTGTCCAAGCTGTTGCCTTAGCGTATTTAAATGCCCTGGCGAAACCCATCAAATGAATGATGCCATGTAGAATTATAAAGCCAGAAAATATATATCTTATCATGATGATAAATTTAGAAACATAGAAGCCTAATTTGCCGGGCGCAACGTTTTGCAATATTCAGTCACTCCGGCATGCAGGCTAACGTTTCCGGTGATTCGTGAATAACAGCAATATTTTATGGGTTGTTTTTTTATGTCGAGTATTGAACTGAATGTACAAGAGTGCGACGCAACAATAGATAGTTGATGATTCAAAAGCCGGCTACAAAAAAAATTAAAGCGGTGCCCGGGCTTCACCACATCGTTTTAAGTAATAAAGTACTTACCAATTATCCCTTTAAACCTCATATTGGATTTTGGTTTTGATTACCCCGGATGCGTAAACGGATACTGTAAGATCCTGAATAGAAGGCTTGATAGACGACTTCTGGCCCGGAAACCGATTTCCTTAAGGCCCGGGTAACATCTCCTTAAATGAGTAAAGAGATCGTTTAAAGGTGCACGCAAATGATGATAACTTAGGAAATCTTCGAAGGCGTTAGTCGTTATAGCAAATCCCACGGCCCTTGAAGTACGTGCCAACAACGGATGGAAGAACAGGCCTCCCGGGTAAGAGCCCGTGCCTTCGCTTAGTTGTTCTTCAACTTGGCGTATTTCATACAACTTCCTTATATACGATCTCCTATTAAAACATGTTAAGCGTTTACATGATGAAGCGCCATAACAGGAACATGGCTGTGCAGAACCAGGTCGCGCGTATGGCTTCGGTGAATAAGCTTCTCGATGAGACTATGCCTTTTAGGGAGTAGGATCAACAAATTAATACGATTATCGTCGGCAAAGTCAATAATACCATCATCCGTATTTCTTGAGCTGATGAAATGATATTCCGGCTTTACGGGTTTAAGCATTCTTTCCAACAGTTCGGAGCTAAATATCAGCTCAGGATCAAACTTCTCTTTCTTACCGGTGTTGAGCACGTGCAGTTCGGCTCCGAAGTCATTTACAAGCGTTACAATTTCCTCCGCCGGTAGCGTGTCAACCATCCGTTCGAAATCGCAGGTCAAGCCAATTTTTTTAATGGAAGAGAAGCGTGCCTTTGGAGGAACGGTGATTAACGGCCACATCAGGTGCTTCATAGCATAAACGGCATGACCGCCGAAAAAGAACCGATCAGCCGCCGTAGTGCCCTGGCTTCCCATAATCACTGCATACGGGCTCAAGCGGCGGCACATGGCCTCCAACTCGGGAAAGAATATACCGGTGGTGACCTCGGCTTCAAAATCTATCCTGCCCATTGCCAACGCGGTTAGTTCTTCTTTTAAATTATTCATTTTATTTTCCGCACCCTGTATCATGTCCTGCTCGGTCATTGGCAGGGGTATTTCGGTATAGCTCATCGGTATCTGATACACATGCAGCAGAAATATATCTGCATAAATAGCTTTTGCCATATTAACGGCGTACCTGGCAGCGTTAAGTGCGGCAGGGGAAAAGTCTGTTGGAACGAGTATCGTTTTCATGTTGGTTGTTTTATAGCTAAATGCTTTTGTTGTTGCTGCCTGCAACGGATGAACGAAAAAGTAGGAGACCCTTTATGGCAGCTTCGTGGGGTGTTTCTCATCAAAAGTACGCCCACCGTATTGCTAGAACATTGATCGTGGTAAGGCCTGTGCCTGATGCTTATCACTACCTGGCAAAGGACAGCTTTTATTACGCAGGCGAGCTTTTAACACATCAGCTGTTTCGTGGATAGTTCACAGGCAGCTGGTGACACCGAGGGTAGGCAACAATCTGCGAAGAAGCGTTGCAACGGTAAAAGCTCTCGCCCTGACAACGTCTATTTGGTGCAGCTTGATGCAGTAGTTGGTTTTGGGCGTGCCCACCACCCGCTTTGGCGGGGTGGTGGTCGGGCTATCCGCTGCAAGTCCTCGCCGTCTCGTACCTCGCCGTCTGCGGGCTTTCCGCTACTATCCCTCACGCGATCATGCCAAGAGCACATGTTGAACGGGTGAAAGGCGCCTTCAGCCATGAAGTGATAGCAAAAGTGTTAAAGGCTTAAGCTGCATGCAGCGCAAACGTACAAGAGTGCGACGCCACTGAAGCCTGATAGCGAGAAGATGCCTGGCCCAAAAAAATAATACCATCCCGTAACCTCGGTATGCGACAGTAACAGCGCTATACGGTAACTGGTGATCAACAAAACAACCTGGAACGTCGCACCACATGCAGACAAGAGCGAGGCTCCTGCAACAACATTAATCGTTGTACACACAACGTTAAGAATAGTGATCGCCATTTACTCAAAACAACTGACGACTCATCATGCGGTCTCATAGCTTATAGGTGATGTTAGTTCGGTCAACTGAACTATCAATAATTTAGATGCGATATGCTGATGAAGTTGATTTTTCCCAATTCATTCCGGGCTTTTTTATTTCAACCCTAAAGTCGTGAATCGACTCTGCATCGAAGTGCTTCAAGACCTTTTTACACGCCTTGTTGATGTGTTTGAATCTGAGATTGACGTCGTTTCTAATCTCTACCTGCTTCATGGTTTTGCATGTTACTTTTACGAAAGGTTTAAGTTCTATTTACCTGCTTCTGGTATGATGTGGGATCTACCTGATGCACTATGGCGCTTTCTTTTGTTGTTGAGCGCTTCAAGAAAAACAATAAGGCATAATGCGCCAAAGTTTAAGATAAGTCCGGTAACTATTAGAAACAGAACCGCCAAGGTGAGGTTCCAATCGCCCGGAACAAAATAGATGATAACGTACATTAGTAATCCTGCAAAGATGGCATTATGAATGATGCTATACACTGCCTTATGATGTAGTGCAGGAAGCAAAAGCAACAGCACCATAAAAGCCGCTATAAACAACCATTGGTGGCTCAGTAGGTTTAAAAACGAGTTATGCCTAAAATCATCAATTAAGAACTTGGAGGTAAAAATATATATCAGGCAAAACAATATACCAAAAAGCATGTAGCCATATGTAAGTTGAGGAATGAACTTTTGTTTGATGATAACCCAATTCGGCTTTATACGCGACAAGGCGTGTAACAACAGATATAATAGCATGTACCCTGAAAAAAAACAAACCAGGAACAGCAGTTCAATTGCTCTTTGAAATTCTTGGAACATATACATAAATTTTAAGCAAATTACAATGAGGTTAAAGGAGAATCGATGAGCAACGTCATAGCTCCGGTTCTTAATAGATGAGTTAAGTCAGTTTTGGTAATCCCCCGCAGGTTAAGTTGATTTACATTGCCTTTGAATGCGACACACTGTGCTGTTTCGAACGTCTTTCGAAACAACAGCAAGCCATTTGAAACGCGTTTATGTGACAGGTTGGTTCACATGTGCTTTTTTCTTCACTTTTGTATCCGGGTGGTCTTCTTTTTTCCCGTTCAACACGGCTTTAATTTCTTCCATAAGATCAACCTGTGTTTTCTGAATTTCAAACAAGGTTTTCATTTGTTCCGTCATCAGCAGGTCAAGTTTCCCATGAAGATTACGAACTTCAATTTCCGACTTCAGGTTTATCAGGTAGTCATTTACCGCCCGCTGCCGGTCTTTTTCTTCCTTTCGATTTTGGCTCATCATAATAATGGGGGCTTGTAGGGCAGCAATGGTCGATAAAAGAAGGTTTAGTAATATAAAGGGGTATGGATCGAAAGGTTTATTTAAAAAATAGACATTCACCATGATCCAGAACAACATAGTACATCCAAAGGCGATAATAAACTTCCAGCTTCCTCCGAAAGATGCAACTTTATCAGCCATACGGCCAACAAAGGTCGGGTTGCTATCTTCAAACTCCATAGGCTTATCGGATAACAGCTTTTCTTCTTCAATCGCTTTATGTACTATCTCATTCAGCTTTTTTAACTGATTGTTTTCCGTTGCAAGAAGCTCTTCCAAAATAACTTTGCTCATAATCATATTAGTTAAAGGGTGAAGGGTATGGAGGCTCCACGTTTACGGGAAAGGTTATTTATGCGCGATAAACAAGGGTAACTGTAACTTCTTCATAAGAGTGTCTGCCATACTTTTTCTAAACCAACGGCTTACGGCCGTTCGCCTGTAAAATTGCCCCTTTCGGGAACTTTGAAGGTACCTGGTACCAGCAGCACCGGACATTGAACATCTCCCAGCAATCCTGGATAAAGTGGCTAGAACTTTTTTCTTCGTTGTGGTTAAAAGTCAATGTGCATTTACGACGAGGAGATCCGAATAGATACTTTCATGCTTTAATTCACTTGCAGCCGAATTGCGATCGTGATGGATGGTATAATGCAGGCCGGCAGTATTGCAGGCATGTTCAAAGTCATTTAACGCCTTCTCGCGTGCCGCTTTATCTTTTGCTTCGAACCTTTGTGTTCCTCCCGCATCAATCCTTTTTTTATAATCAGGTCGTAAACTTTATAGCTGGTGTAGTTCGGGCCTCCACAAATGTTCCAACAATATGGGCATCCGCCTGCCTGCCCAGGAACAAGGTGAAGTCTTTTGTACTTTCAGCATATTTGAGGCCGTCAAATGCGGCGGTGATTTTGTTCATAATCTTTGTTTTCAAACTGTTTCATTAAGTTTTTGACTTCTCATAGATGAGCTATGAAGATTGGCGGATTTATTGCTTTAATAATCAATTCAGCACTGCTTTGCTTAAAGAACTCGGAGAGCGCATTTCTACCATATGCACCCATCACCAAAAACGCATCTTTTTTTTCAATGAAATATTCGATCATCTTCGTATCAAGGCTTCCCTTAACCGCTTTGAAGTGAAAATTATCATAGTGATGTTTAAGCCACTCTTTTAAATTATACTTATGTTTATAGTGCCATTCTCCTTCTTTGCTAACCTGAATAATGCTTATTTTTTTGTCGTGTAGTTGCGGAAAAAGATAGGTAAACTGCTTCATCGCAAATGTTGAAGACGAAGATCCATCGTAAGCAAATACAACCTCATTTATGGATTCAAACTCCTGAGGAACAATAATAACCGGGCATTCTGTTTTTTGGAGGACATCTTTTACAAATGTAGTAGGACTGCCTTCATAGCGTAAGTTGAAGGACGTTTCAGCGTCTAAAACAATCACATCGGCAAAGCGGCTTTCTTCAACCAGCTCAGAAGCAGGTATACCTCGGTCCCGATGAATACTGCATAACACTTCGCGATTGCTACAGCTCTCTTTGAAGATGGTCATGTTCTTTTCTGTCAACTCTTTTTTTGCCTCGTACTCTCCCGAATTGCTGTCCCAGTCAAAGTAAATGCTATGAGCTTGTGGGGTAAGCTGCCTCGCTTCTTTCTCCAGGTTTTCCAGAAATACCCCGGTCAGTTTTGATTTTGTTAACCTTGCGAGGTAACAGGCGAAGTCGAGCGCGCTTTTATCGGGAGTAATGGCATCTATTGCAAGAATTATTTTTTCCATGTTTTATTATTTTATGGTGTCACAAGTATTCTTAAATCAGATAATACGCCCGCATCTTTGGTAATGCGTAAGAATTTATTCACGAGCTGACCTGTAAAGTGGCCTCGTAATGGAAAAGTAAAGCCAGCACGGCACGGATATCAAAATTTCCTTGTTGCACGAAGACGGTTCCAATCTAATGATAAGCAGCAATTTTAGGGCGTACCCCTAAGCTGCGCAAAGGGTCAGGCTATCCGCTGCAAGTCCTCGCCGGCTCGTACCTCACCGGCTCCGGGCTTTCCGCTTCTATCCTTTACGCACGTAGTAATCGAGCAACTTGAAATAACTTATAAGAGCATTACACAGGGGCTGCTGTAGGCTGTTATAACCTGTTTTTGTTCGGGCAACCCGGTCTCGTAACCAGTTAAGTGCAGTGTTTAACTACTTGTGAGCGCTACCTGTGTGCGATAAAGACGGGTATGTCCAAGCCAGCTAGTACAGCATCCGCTTTGCTTGCGTTCAGCCACCTTGAAAATGAACTTCGCTGGTAAGCTCCAAGTATAACCATGCAGTTCCTGTTTTCCCCTTTCAGGTATTCAACAAGTGCATCGCAGGTTTCATCGCTTTTCACAATAGTCTGCAGCACTATGGAGTACTTTCTTTTAAGTAGTTCTTTTAACAGTTTATGATCGGGAAAATGATTAGAGTGTTTGTCGTCGGTGATCATCATAATCTCTACCTGCTGCGACTCTGTCAATGGAAAAAGATAACTAAACTGCCTTATCGCGTAAACCGAAGAGGGACTTCCATCATAGGCAAATACGAATCTTTCAATTGGCTTGAAATGGTGGGGAACCAGCATAACAGGGCAATCTGCGTCAGCCAGAAGGTTCCTTATGAAATTACTGGGCCTTGATTTGTCCCAGTTCGAAAACCGCTCGTTTGCGTCGATTAAGATCATATCCGCAAATCGGCTTTCTTTTATCAATGACTGTATCGCAATAAGATCATCCTGGTGAATATTATACTTGATTCCCGCAAAATTAAACTTCGACTGCAATCTCCGCAGCGATCCTTTCCTGATCTGTTTTTCTTTTTCTACGAGGGTATCAACTTGCGACCAATCCGTAAAGACATATTCTTCTGTTGGGTTCTCAGGTCTGTAATGATAGACCATTTCCTCCAGGAAAGCACCTACGATATGAGCATCGAATTCTTTTGCAATATAGACAGCATAATCCAGGGTGCTTTCTGACAAGTTCAACCCGTCGAGTGCGGCAATTATTTTTTGCATACAATTTATTTTTTCTTGATTATGAACATCTTTGAAAAAAGCTGATCGACTTCTACGCAGAGAAAGCTGTAGTGCCTGCAATGGCGGTATATTAAAGTGAGTCGTGCTACTTTGGTTCGCAGCACCTATACGGCTATGCAAAACAATGCACGCCTTCAAACATCGCGGTATATCCAAAAAAGTCTCCTTCCCGGCAAAGAGAAACAATTAGTTCTTTTCCGTACTCGTTTGTCACCGAGATATTTACAATGCCTGACTGGATGTAGAATAGGTAGAAAGGGTGATTTCCTTCTGCATAGATTAGCTGTTTCTTTTTATATTTTAGGGCATTTCGCCCTTCGACAAACGTATCTAAAATAGATTTGCCGGGTTGCCCAAAAGACGATCCCTGAGTTGCAATCGAGCTGCGAACGCATTTCAAATAGCTATGGAGTATGGGCAACAAAAACGATTGCTGCATGTTCCTTTATGATGCCATGCGAAAAGCTCTTCCTAAACCAGGTGGACATTTTGGAACGATGGTAAGATCCGCAGACAAAAATCGTATCCTCGCTTTTATTTGCCTGTAGCCAAAGCGCCGAGTATTTCTCTGCATCAAAAAACATCTCCCGGAAGTTGGCGTTTGAGAAATGCCTGCCTACAAACTCCTCTACATATTCCAGATCCGGAATATCGTCGTCTGTTTTGTTAACCCAATAATAAATGTCTGTAGGTAAATCTCTAAAACCCGGGAAGGTTGCAGAAAATAGCTTTAGCGCGTACATGCTTTCCTTTGTTCCATCATAGGCTACGGCAATTCTTTTAACCGGTTTAGCCTTGTCAGGAACTACAAGCACCGGGCATTCTGCATGAGATAAAGCCTGGGTAAGGAATTCATTGGGTTGCTCTTCTTCGATATCGCCGAAGAAGTGTTCACCACTCATTACAACCAGGTCGGCAAAACGGCTTTCTTTTATGAAATCTCTGATGTCCCATTCATCGCCCTCCTGGTGTACACGATATTCGATCTGATGTTTTAAACATAATGATTTGAATTCCTGGATGCCGGAGGTGTAAGCAAACAGTTCATGTTTAGTGTACTTGACGAATGGACCTGCATCTGGAGCAAAGGTGTTTGGAATTACCAACCCGTAATTAACGGAGTGAAAGAAAGCTCCTGTCAGAAGAAATGGTTCTTTTTCGTAAAGGCTTCTCAGAAATTCAAAGGTCTTTTTTGAAAAGTTGCTGCTGTCTGAGATGAATACAATCTTTTTCATGATATCATGGTTTTTTAACGTGTTGAATAACCCCATCGAATTTAGCTACCGCAGACTTGGGGGATTTTTTATATAAAATACCTAAAGCCAGGCTTAGTGTGAGGCCACTTGGAAATGCGGAGCCCACACCGAGTGGCGAAATTGCCAGAAGAAAAATAATAGCGCCGATACAAGCTATACGAAACAGCACGCCATTACACAACAGGCCCAAGGCTATCATACATTGGCTAAGGGCTATAAGTGAAACGAATGTGGTAATGTGTCTGGAGAAGATACCATTGATGATTTGGGTGTAAAAGCCCATGGCGTATTTGCTGTATTGCAGGTAAACTTCCGGATTGTTATGTGACAAATGCCAGTTAGTCCATGATGCCCAGCCGAATAGCAAGGCAAGTAAAATGCTACATATCTTCTTAAACCTGACACTGCAAATTAAGAGTGCAACGGCTGCTACATTGGAAATGATATAGGGTAATACAACTTCCTGTTCCATGATAAGCAAGTTTTATCAGCATTGCAGTGGCCTGCCCCGGTCTGCTATGTTCAACGGCAAAGCTATTTAGCCTGGTGTGTTCCTTTTATGACGGTCAAAAGGCTCGAGCATGATTTACATCATTGTAATGACTGAGCACTGTCAAGCAAAAACTCAATTATCGTCAAGACCTTCGCAGAAACACAGATGAATGACAACTTTGCTTATAGCGACAGATTTTTCCGACCCTTCCAAAAACGCTTCATTTTACGGGATGAGACTGGCTGAACAACTCGGGGCTACAGTTGTATTACTTCACGTTTACCCGTTTGTAATTCCTACCGCAGAAACTGCAATTTTAATGTGCAGGCAGGAACTCCATAGAAGATCTAGCCAACAGTTAAAACGGGAAGCTAAATGGCTTAATAGAAAAAAATCGGTGAAAGTGATAAGGCGGAGTGAGCAGGGTAATCCGGGTAAAACAATTCTGTCAGTAGCTAAGGAGGTAAATGCTGGATGGATCATCGCCGGAACGACAGGTGTAAGCGGTATTTCAAGGGTGATTTTCGGTAGTACATCTATTTTTTTAGGCACCTATTCTCAAGTTCCCGTTATGTTGATCCCCGAATTTGCCTGGTTTAAGATACCCAAGATAATAGCTCTTGCTAGCAGTCTTGATAATAACCTGGATCCGCGCATAGTGGATCCGTTGATCGCCATTTCGAACCAGTACAACTCGGACGCATTGTATATTGTAAAAGTCCTAACCGAAGCGGATGAAGACAAAGACAGGCGGATAGTTCCTGATCAGCTTAAAGCGTACCTGAGAAAAGTAAAGCCGTCATATGCCTTTTTAAACAGCAATAAAATTGTGTGTGCCTTGCAGATGTTTGTCAAAGAAAAACACATCAACATTTTAGCCATTATATCTAGGGAGCATACCACATTGGAAAAATGGTTCGGGAAAAGCAATTTACAGGAATTTATCACCCGATCAGAGGTCCCCATCGTCGTTCTGCCGGGCAAAATGATTCAAATGGAAGCACTTCAAGTAACCGGTAAAACAACGACAGCTGCTTGAGGGCAAATGTAATAAAACACAAGATGTGAGACATACTGCATTCTACGACTAAATCTAGTCAAGGGTATAGTCCGGCGAAATCAAAGGGGTCCTGATCCTGGATCAATACCTGCTTTATGGTTTCATTGAAATTGTTCATGTGATTTTTGACTACCTGTGTTGCCTGCATGCTTAAAGGACTGTCAACAAAAAACTTTACATGGGGCAGCCTCCTCTCTAACTCCAACGGGTTAAGCCAAAAAGGGATTTCCTGCGTCCGGCCAAAACTAAATGCCGGTGTTATCGGTTTTCCTGGTTTCTCGATACAGGTCCTGTTGGTCCAATGCAAGAGTTTTTCCCCTGAGTTTGAAGCCTGATCGTGCAGTGTATTACCATAAGCACTTTCGCATATAATGTAGTCTGCTTGCGGAAACACTTCCGGTAGCCTAAGGATAACATCATCATACCTGCCTACGTCGCCGGTGAAAGTTACTAAGGTGCTTTTTCCACCCTCTCTTATTCGCAAAGTGATCATAGGGCTTCCGATGATATGCCCGGCCTCTGTAAACAGAACATCCTAATGGTCGGTGACTGGCACCCAGCGATCGTAGTCTATAGCGTTAAACAACTCCATCGCTACCTTTACATTAGCTATAGTATAGAGTGGCTCAAAAAGGGATCGTCCTTTTAATAGTCGTTTTCTATTAATGAACTTGGTGTCGTCACGTTGTATCACCGTGCTGTCTTCAAGTGGAATAGCCGCAAGGTCTTTAGTTGCAGAGGTGCAGAATATCGTTCCGGCAAAGCCTTCCTTAGGAATGAGACCGGAATGATAGATGTGCGCATGGGAAAGAAGCAGGAAGTTCACGTCGGCGTGCTTGAAGCAAGACCTTCACTCCGCAGAAAGAATCAACAAGTGTTTGGAACCGGTCACGGTGCGGGCGGCACCTTGAATTGAAATTTGCATTTTCAAAGTTTTACTGTCTTTTACTCCTTGAACTTCCAAATTTTTCAAAGATTTTGGCAACGGCTTTATTTATAGCTTCCGCTGGCTTTTTTGAAACCCGGTCTTCGATGGCTCCGGTTGCCCAACCTCTCCAAACGAGCACATTTTCTTCCCTCTCCACCAGATCGACAATCAAAGTGCCTTGTTTATATGGATATCCCTGAATTTCTTGGCCGGGCCAGGGTGTTCCGGACAAAGAATTAAACGGCTCAGTAAAGGCAATTACTTTAGGTTCTATAGTAATGTGGTAGTGTACTTCAAGAACCCGTCCACTATCGCTTACCCTAAAGCCCCTTGAACAAAGCTGCTTGTCGACGGCCTGCTTTATTCGTTTATCGGTTAGTTCATTGTAATAAAAGGGATTAAGCTCTTTTGCATCAATTGCCTGTACCGGAGCCCAACAATAGTTGTTAAATCCCGAAAGATCAGTGCTTTTGTCATACTCGTAAAACACTCGTATAGAAGGTCCGCATCTTGAAAATATCAACACAATTGCAACCAGGAGAACAACTTTCACTTTTTGTTAATAAAGCTACGAGGACCCAGGGATACTCAGCATGATTGGGAATATACCGAAACATGATAGAAATCAGGCAAGGGTACTCAGTTCATATATACAATGGAATTTGGATACTGATGACCTGCATGTATCAAACATCAAAGTAGAAACCACGGAGATAACTGTCATCATTTCGATCTTCGATTATTGACCAAAAGTTTTTAAGGGCTTACCTCCATTTTGTGAAAACAATATATGCTTTTCATCATAAAAACAAGCCCCCTTGCGCCAAACCCTGCTTTACTGGTTTTGTCTCCCATGTTGGTTAGGGTCATTGTTGGAAAGCCCGTCTTTTGTTTCCTTTACCATCTTGCTTCACATTCCGAACCGTTGTGTTAGGCCGGTAGGCGTGACTGTGTCAATGATGTAATTGAAACACCTTTCTGAAGTTCAGTTGGTTTGGTCGGCAGCAATGTGAAAATTAACTCAGCAACCACCTTTACGGGGTGCACGTTTATAAATGATTGTATTGGTTTGTTCCACATAGTCGGGCGAAACTATCGGATACGAATATTTGGGTGCGTGCGATACACTATGACTTCTTATAATTATTTTGTCGTTAACCTTCAGGTTATGCAGTTGCTGAAATTCATTGGAGTTTTCCAAACCAAAGCTTACAATATAATCGTCACCATTAATCCTGGCCATCACGCCAAAACCTAATCGTGAGCCTGGCGGAAGCGAAAGAGAGGTTACAACTGCCTCCATATTACCGGAAGTACTTATCTGGTTCCTTATTTTAAGCTCAGCGGCATACACCTTTTTGCCTGCGGGAGACGCTTCCCATTTTTTGAACTTTATACCATCAGGGGTAGCCTCCCATTGTTTCAATGCGGCCGCCCTTTCCGCAGCAGACAGTGGCCGTGGGGTTGATTTTATAGAAGTTTCGGTATTGATTTCCCGATTAGCAAATACTAGCCCGCTTACCACAACCAGCAGTAAGATCAGGACATACATAACTTTTTTCATATTTTGTGTAGGTTTGATTAATATGGGATTTGCCTCCTGATAAATCTCATTTTCTAAAGATAATATGTCCGCAGGGAAGAGAATCGATCTGCGGGATCATTCGATAAAAAAGGTCTTGTCCTTTTAAGACAAGTTCTGCCCGATTACCTCCCCTCAACCCCTGATATCCTGCTCGTTCAGCACCTCTTGCAGGATAAAAGACTGTTCCGATATGAAAGAGAAACTCCTCGTTAGGCTTGATAGTTTTTTGCAGAATGGTCGGTTTATTGAAGTTTAAAAAAGATTCTAAACCTGTTACACCATAGTTATACCATGATTCTTTATCAAGTGTCATTGTATCCGGAGGCAGAAACAATTTTAAGTGGAAGTTTTTCCCTTCACCCGTTGCGAATGAATCAGCGGGAAAATTAATTGTTAGTTCTAACGGAGTAGAAGTTTTATTAATAACACGAGTAAAGAATATTAAGAAACTTGGTTCAGAAACTTTTCCGGTAGACTCTAAATAGGGTCCACCTTTTGGAAAGCTGTTTTGTATGATTACGCCATTGGTAGCGGCCTCACTATACCATTCCGTTTTTGAAATCCTTTGTGCCGCTACGAACGTACAAAACGATAGAAAGAACACTACGAAAATGATCAACCTCATAATCTAATTGTTATATTCGACTTTAAATGATGGTTTGCACAGTAGGGAAAGCTAACCAGAGTTTCAACATCCGCCCTTGCTCGGTATGGCATAGATCACGTTTCCCGAAACAAACAAATTGAAAACCTGCTCTCCAATTGAAGGCAGCAGTAATTTCCAGGTTTTCCCCTTGTCTGACGATCTGAAGATGCCATCAGGATGCGTACAAAAGAAGTTTTCACCGACCTGGGTAATTGATGTCTGGAAGGTTTGCAGGCAAGGGCGATCATTCCAGGTCCGCCATATTGAATCAATAACAACTTTGTCCTGAAGGCCGGAATGGATGGACTGCCAGGTCTTACCGCCGTCGTAGGATGTACTTAGCCTTCTGGTACCCGACTCTGAAGTAGAAGTAATAGCCACGAATCCACCTTCGATCGGTTTTATATCAAAAACCACACTGTCCTCACTCGTCGCCAGCGCCCAGTTTTCGCCATTATCCGTCGATCTTATTATCCTTCTCCTACTGGTCGCCAGCAGTACGCCATCTGACTCTGCCAAATGGCCCACCAGGCTTCCGGCATGGACATGTTTCCAGGTTTTTCCACTATTCGTGGATCTAAAAAGGCCTCCAGCGACGCCGATGAAAATGGTACCTCCGGCAGTTTCAAAAACGATGCGTGTTCCTGGCCCCTGAAAATTTTCGAATATTGGAGACCATACACTCGTTCCGTCTGTTTTTTTCAGGTTTACACCCCAGTAAAGTGTTGCGGGCTTGCCGGAGGCAATGCTGCTAGGCTCGCCAGGGAAAAACGCTGAGGTCCAAAAGGGAGCTGTGGCATTTGGTGTACTGTAATAGAGGCCTTTGCCAACCCTTAAAAACAGCCCTTTATCATTTGCAAAGAAGTCATTTCCCCGGATGCTGTCTTTTGCCAAATTTTGGGGCAGCCCTTTGCTGATGTCCTGCCAGGTTTGTCCGCCATCCGTGGATTTTAAAACAATGTTTGCAGCTGCAGCATTATCCCTTTTTTGTATTTGCACGCTATCCGCCCTGGCGGAAGATTGTGCTAATATCAACTCCCGGTTAGAGCAAAAAGAGCATTCGAAAAGGAGCCCCGAAATAATCGGGAGGTACCACAAAGAGATAAGATTATAGAGAGTTTTCATGACTTTGATTGATTTGGTGAAGCTATGTTTCTAAGATACAGCCGTGAGGCGTGTTATACTAATTGTTGCTGAGGAAACAGCACGGGGCAAAAGAGGGATGACTATCGCACCCATTAATGGTTGTGCCATTA
>JADMIO011475803.1_pt1 | contig 28515 bp, 23 predicted proteins | sample 8958161 | NCBI WGS metagenome assembly JADMIO01 (sample SAMN16585339, study PRJNA669376) | soil metagenome | isolation source: Crop rotation soil | place: USA: Cullars Rotation, Alabama | collected 2011 | reverse complement strand
CAACTTGTCCACGTGGAATTCTAAGCTTAGGATCCCAATGTGCTGGAAAGTCCCGGGCATCGATCTTGCCTTTAAAGTCGATTCGCTCGGTCTGATGTTCGGCCTGACAGCCTCTTTTCTCTGGATCCTCACGACACTATATTCCATCGGGTATATGCGGAAGTTGGAGGAGCACGCGCAGACAAGATACTTTGCCTGTTTTGCGGTGACGCTGTCGGCGACGATGGGCGTGGCCTTCGCGGCCAATCTTTTTACGTTATTTATATTTTACGAAATCATTACCCTGGTGACGTATCCTTTGGTGTCGCATTATGAGACGCCGGAGGCGTACTCGGCCGGACGGAAATATCTCGTCTACCTGCTCGGCACCTCGAAGACTTTTCTATTGGCGGCGATTTTGCTGACTTACTCCATCGCGGGGACGCTCGATTTTAAGAGCCAGGGGATCTTTTCGCAAGTCAACCCTTCGATCTGGCTGGTCGTCATCTATGTGCTTTTTATCGCGGGCTTCGCCAAAGCCGGGATCATGCCGTTCCACAGCTGGCTTCCGTCCGCGATGGTCGCGCCCACGCCGGTGAGCGCGCTCCTGCATGCGGTGGCGGTGGTCAAGGTGGGCGTGTTCTCGATTCTCCGCGTGATTTTCGATGTGATGGGCCCCGACCTCATGCAGCGTTTGAACCTCGGCATCCCCACCGCGATTTTTGTATCGATCACCATCCTGACCGCGTCCACCATCGCGATGGCGCAGGACAATTTAAAAATGCGGCTGGCCTACTCGACTGTCAGCCAGCTTTCGTATATCATCCTGGGCGCGGCGCTTCTGACGGCAAGCGGTATGACGGGCGGGATGCTTCACATCATCAATCATGCTTTCTCGAAAATCACGCTGTTTTTCTGCGCCGGCGCGATCTATGTGGCCTCGCACAAGAAGAATATCAGCGAGATGAAAGGGATCGCGCAAAAGATGCCGTGGACGATGTTCGCGTTTTCGGTGGGCGCGCTATCGATGATCGGGATTCCGCCGACGGCGGGGTTGATCTCGAAATGGTACCTGGCGCTGGGATCGGTCCAGGCGGAAGAATTTTCAATCCTGATCGTACTGCTGACCAGCACGCTTCTCAACGCCGCATATTTTCTTCCGATTATTTATACCGCCTATTTTCAGAAGCCGAATGCCGAAGCGGCTCGCGTGTCCGGCCGGACCGAGCTTTCCGGCCAGGCGGAGCACCGCGCGGAGCACGGCGAGGCTCCATGGATCATGGTCGTCCCGCTGCTTCTGACCGCGGTCGCGACGGTGTTTCTGGGGCTTTATCCGGACTATTTTTTGGTTCTCGTGCGCGCGATGCTTCCGAAATAGTCGGTGGGAATGCAAACAAACGAACGATGCGGACTATATGATAAAGAGGCTTATTAACTATATCGGCAACCCCGAAAACCGGAAGCGGCTCTGGCTGTTTCTGTATGCGGCGCTCGGGCTGTCGCTGGGAGCGGACTTTTTCGTTTCGCATGAAGAAGGCCATTTCATTTGGGAGAAATTTTTCGGTTTTGGCGCGGTGTACGGGTTCGTGTCCTGCGTCCTGATTATCGTCGTATCCAAGGCGGTGGGGCACATGGGTTTGATGAAGCCGGAGGACTATTATGATTGACCTGCCTGCGGGTCAGGCCGGCTGGCTGCATCCGGGTCTTTTACTGATGCTCGGAGCCGCCCTGATCCCATTTCTTCAAGGCCGGGTGAGGCAGGCGTACCTTGTGGCGGTGCCGGTTATCGTGCTCGCGGATGTCATCACAATGACGCCCGGGAAATACGGCCTCGTCTCGTTTCTCGATTATCAATTGACCCTCGGAAGGGTGGACAAGCTGTCGTTGGTGTTCGGGTATGTTTTTTCGATCATGGCGGTCATCGGATCGGTCTACTCGCTTCATGTAAAGGGAGCGCGGCATCATGTCGCGGCATGGGTGTATGTCGGCGGCGCGCTGGGCGTCGTGTTTTCCGGGGACCTGGTGTCGCTGTTTATCTTCTGGGAGCTGATGGGCGCGTCGGTATTTTTGATCTGGTTTGCGGGAGGAGAGGCGGCGATCCGGTCCGGCTTCCGGTACCTGATGGTCCATTTGTTCGGCGGCGTCTGCCTGATGGGCGGCATTCTCCTGTACATCGGTCAAACGGGCGGGCTGGACTTCGGCCGGATGACATCGGCCGGGTGGGCGGGCTCGCTGATACTTTTGGGGTTTATGGTGAATGCGGCGGTGCCGCCGCTTCATCCCTGGTTGAAGGACGCCTATCCCGAGGCGACGGTTACCGGCGCGGTGTTCTTGAGCGCGTTTACGACGAAGACGGCCGTTTATGTCTTGATCCGGGCCTTTCCCGGAACCGAAATTTTGGTCTGGCTGGGGGCGGTCATGGCGATCTACGGCGTCGTGTATGCGGTTCTTGAGAACGACATGCGGCGGCTTCTCGCCTATCATATCGTCAGCCAGGTAGGGTATATGGTCTGCGGCGTCGGAATGGGCACTGAGCTTGCCTTGAACGGCGCGTCCGCCCACGCATTCTCGCACATCTTGTACAAGGGCCTCCTGTTTATGGGAGCGGGTGCTGTGATAGAAATGACCGGGAAGAGAAAGCTGACCGAGCTGGGAGGCCTGTACAAAACCATGCCGATTACGCTGAGCCTGTACATGATCGGCGGGTTGTCGATTTCGGCCTTTCCGCTTTTCAGCGGGTTCGTGAGCAAGTCGATGGTCATCGCGGCGGCGGGAGAGACCCATCGGGCGGCCATCTGGCTGATGCTCACGCTCGCCTCGGCGGGGACCTTCCTTCATACGGGCTTAAAGCTCCCCTACTATGCCTTCTTTTGGAAAGACTCCGGGATCCGGGCGAAGGAGCCGCCGGTCAACATGCTGATCGGAATGGGGCTCGCGGCTTTTTTGTGCGTTTTAATCGGGGTGTACCCGTCCGGGTTGTACTGGCTGCTTCCTTATCCGTCGGAGTTTGCGCCTTATACCGGACTCCATGTCGTGCAGACCCTGCAGCTGTTGCTGTTTACGGCCTTGGGATTTTTCCTGTTGTTAAAGCAGCTCGATCCGGAGCCGATGATCAGTCTGGACACCGACTGGTTTTACCGTATGGGAGGGCGGGGACTGCAATGGGTGGCGGCGCGCGTCATCGCCCCGGCGGACGCAGTCTTCGGCGAAGCCTATCAATACGTTCTTCTCAACCCGGCCAAAAGGCTGGGGGAAACTTTCGGGATCTTTGATGTCCGCGTCGTGGACGGAGCGGTGAATGAGGTGGGGGCCATGACGTACCGGTTCGCGACGTTTGCGACCTGGGTGGAGAAATACGTGATTTACGCGCTGCTGAACGCGGTCGGGTATTCGAACCACGTCTTTTCCAGAATTTTTCGCAAGCTGCAGAGCGGGCTCGTCCACCATTATGCGGCCATCATCATCGGCGGGATCGTCCTCCTGGCCTATCTTTTTCTTTGGTGGAACGGCCGGTTTTAGGTTTTTGACTTTTTATTGACGAGATAGGAGATCAATGTGCTGAGGGAAATATCCGCCTGGGACCAGATCGGGTTTCCCATTTTGACTTTTATGCTCTTTATCCCGCTGGCCGGCGCCGTCGCCGTCGGGTTTCTAAAGAACGCCCGCGCGGTCCGCTTTACCGCCTTTGCGGTGACTTTTATAAACTTTGTTTTTTCCCTTTGTTTGTTCGCCCGGTTCGAGTTGGGGACCGACGCGATGCAGTTTGTCGAGCAGCATGCCTGGATCCCGCCGCTCGGGATCGGCTATCACCTTGGCATTGATGGGATCAGCCTTTTTTTAGTGATCCTCACCGCGCTTCTTTTCCTTTTTGTGATTCTTTTTTCCTGGGACTCGATCGAGGAGGATTTTGGAATATACGCCCTGGTCCTGCTGGTTCTCGAAACCGCCATGATGGGAGTATTTCTCGCCCTGGACCTGGTCCTTTTCTTTTTCTTTTGGGAAGGGATGCTGATTCCGCTATATTTTCTGATAAAAACCTGGGGGAGAGGACCGAATCGGGAATATGCGGCATTAAAATACATCGTGTACACGCTGACCGGGAGCGTCCTGATGCTGGTCGGGTTTATCATGCTGTACCTGAATTATCATGACTATGCCGTCTCGGAAGGCCTGCCTGTCCTTTATTCTTTCGACTTCCTTAACCTCCTGACTGCGCCGGTCCCGCCCGACAAACAAGTCGTGATCTTTTTCCTGATTTTTTTGGGTTTTGCTTTCAAAGGACCCATCGTTCCTTTTCACACCTGGCTGCCGGACGTCATGAAAGACGGGCCGATCTCGGTGGCGGTGATTCTCGGGGCGGTCAAGATGGCGACGTACGGGCTGTTGCGTTTCAACATCCCGCTTCTTCCGGAGGCAGCGCATCGGCTGGCGCCGGTCATGATGCTTCTCGCGGTGATCGGAATCGTTTACGGAGCCCTGATCGCCTTCAGCCGCACCGACCTGATGGCTCTGATGGCTTATTCCGGAATCAGCCATTTGGGGTTTGTGGTTCTCGGTCTGTTCAGCCTGAATTCCCTGGGGCTTAAGGGGGGACTCTTTCATATGATCAACCTGGGCGTGAGCGCGGGAGGCATGATGTTCATCGTGGGATTTCTCGTCCGCCGCCGGAAATCGACGGCGATCGCGTCCTTCCACGGATGGGCAAAGCAGGTGCCGTTTTTGACGGCGGTTTTTCTGGTGATTGCACTGGCCTCCATGGCGGTGCCCGGCACGAATGTTTTTATCAGCGAGTTTCTGGTCCTCGCCGGAGTGTTCGGAGCGAATGTTTTCTACGCCGCGCTCGGGGTGTGCGGCGTCGTCATCGGGGCGGCTTACATACTTTTTCTGTACGGCCGCGTCATGCTGGGCGAGGGCGATCCCGGGGCGGCCCGGCCGGCCGATTTAAATATCCGCGAGGCCGCGATCGGCGTCCTTCTCGCGATGGTCATTGTATTTTTCGGCCTGTATCCGTCGCCGGTCCTCAACCGGATCGAACCGTCCGTCCTGACGGTTTCCCGGCGGCTGGAGAGCGGCTATCACGATAAATTGGTCGTCAAGGTTTCTCCCGAAGCCGAACGACGCGGGCAGGGGCCGACCGGCCGCCCGGAAAGCGGGAGCCGGTGATGGATCAGCACCTCGTATCGATTATTCTTTTTGCCCCGTTTATCGGGGTGGTCCTTCTTCTCTTCATTCCGAACGAAAAGCCGTTGGCGGTCCGGGGAGTGGCGGCGGCGGCCGGTCTGGTATCCACGGTCGCCTCGTTCTATCTCCTTTACGCCTATGATTCAACCGCCGGGGGCTACCAGTTTTTGGAGCAGTACGTCTGGGCGAAGGACCTCGGGATCTCCTTCTTTATCGGCGTGGACGGCATCAGCATTCCGCTCGTCCTGGCCTCGTCCATTCTTCTTTTCACCGGTGTTTTTATTTCGTGGCATATCGAAGACCGGGCGAAGGAATTCTATATTTTTCTTTTAATCCTGGCGGCGGCCACGATCGGGGTGTATGTTTCGTTGGATTTGTTTTTCCTTTATTTCTTTTATGAAATGTCGGTCATTCCGATGTATCTTTTGATCGGCGTCTGGGGAAGCCACACGAAAGGCTATCTTGAAATGGCGGACAGGCAAAAACGCGACTCGGTGGGCTTCCTTTTCAATTTTACGTCGAACAGCAAGGAGTACGCGGCGATGAAGCTGACGCTCTTTTTGTCGGCCGGCGCGGTCATTGTGCTGGTGGCGATCCTGATGATTTATGCCACTTCGGGACTCCATACCTTCAATATTTTAGAGCTGCAGGCCCGGGGACAAGTCCCAAAATATCTGCATGACATTCTCTTTCTGATGATTTTCTTCGGGTTTGCTTCGATTGCGCCGCTCTGGCCGCTCCATTCCTGGTCTCCGGTGGGCCACGCCTCCGCCCCGGCCGCCGTCAGCATGCTTCACGCCGGCGTCCTGATGAAGCTCGGCCATTTTTCGATTATTCGCGTCGGGTATACGCTGTTTCCGGAAGCGACGAAGGTCTGGATGCCGCTGGCGGCGGTGCTGTGTGTTTTCAGCATCGTTTACGGCGGTCTGGTCGCTTATTTTCAGAAAGACACCAAGTATGTGATCGGCTATTCCTCGAGCAGCCATATGGGTTATGTGTTCCTCGGCATGGCTTCCTTGAACGTCATCAGCATGACGGGCGCGGTGCTTTATATGTTCGCCCATGCGATGGCCACCGGGATGCTTTTTGCGATCGCGGGGTATGTCTACGACCAGACCCACACCCGGGACATCGGATCGCTCGGAGGGCTTTCTTCGAAGATGCCGTTTATCACCGGCATCTTTATTCTCGCCGTCGCCGCGTCGTTCGGATTGCCGATGACGATTAATTTTATCGGAGAGCTGATGATACTGGTCGGCAGCTGGTCGATCTATCCGGTCCAGACGATCATCGCGGTGCTCGGCATCGCGCTGACGCTGACCTATCTCGTCCGGATGCTCCGGGGGGTTTTTTTCGGGCCGGCGAACGCGGCTTATGCGCACGTGCATGATGCCAGCCCCTTCGTCGACCGGCTGCCGCTTTTGTTCCTGGCGGCAACGAGCCTTTACTTCGGCTTATTTCCGTCGCAATTCATCCATGTGATTCAGGCCGGGGTCGTGCCGCTCATCGCCAAGATTCAAAGTTTTGCTCCGGTCGTGTCGCAGAAGGGAGGTCCGTTTTAGGATGGAATTCACCCTCAACCTCACCCCCCAGGACATGGCGCTGATGCTCCCGGAATTTATCATGACGCTTCTGCTGACGGTTGTTTTGTGCCTGGACTTTATATTCCCTCGAATGAATAAAAATTTCCTGGCTTATCTCAGCGTCGGCGGAATGGCCGCGGTATCCGCCCTGCTGGTCGGATATTTTATCAACGGCACCACGGGCGCGCTGTTTCAGCAGATGTATGTTTTAGACAGGCTGGCAATCGCCTTCAAGCTTTTTGTTCTCGGTTCGACGATTCTGGTGTTTCTGGTCTCTGTGAACTATCTTAAAAAAGTCCCGGCCTTCCGGGGAGAATACTATTTCCTCATTCTGCTTTCCGCGCTTGGAATGATGCTGATGGCTTCGGCCAACGATCTTTTGACGCTGTTTATCACCGTCGAATTTTCCACTTTTAACTTTTATGTCCTGGTCGCCTATCTCCGGAACGACGTGAAATCCAGCGAGGCGGGGCTCAAATTTTTTATCCTGGGAGTTTTTACCGCGGCGATTCTTGCGTTCGGCATCAGCCTTGTTTACGGCGAGACCGGAACCCTGATTTTTTCGGAAATGGCTCAAAAGAACCTTGCCGCGACGCCCGGTCTGGTGATCGGCTTTCTTTTGATTATCGTCGCGCTGGCATTTAAAATCGGGGCGGTGCCGTTTCATGTCTGGGTTCCGGATATTTACGAAGGCGCCCCCACGCCGATTACCACCCTGCTTTCGATCGCCCCCAAAGGCGCATCCTTCGCGCTGATCCTGCGCATCCTGTTTTCCACCCTCGCCGGCTTCAAGGTGGAATGGGTTTGGCTGGTGACCGTCCTGGCCGCGGTCTCGATGACGTACGGGAACCTCGTGGCCATCTCCCAGACGAACATCAAGCGCCTGCTGGCCTATTCGGGGATCGCGCAAATCGGCAACCTTTTGATCGGAGTGGCGGCCGGCTCCAAAATGGGCGGCGACTCTCTTTTGTTTTACCTTTTGACCTACCTGTTTGCGAACATCGGCGCCTTTACCGTGGTCATCATTTTCTCGAATTTAACCGACAGCGACGAGATTGAAGACTATAACGGTTTGAGCAGGCGCTCGCCGTTTCTTGCTTTTGCGATGCTCCTTTTTTTGCTGTCGCTGGCCGGGGTTCCGCCGCTGGCCGGTTTTATCGGAAAGCTGTATATCTTTACCGCGGCGATGAATGAAGGGCTCGTCGCCCTGGTCGCCATCGGAGCGGTCAACATCGTCATCTCGCTTTACTACTATCTGGTCGTGGTCAAAAGGATTTATATCAACCCGGCAAAAGATCCCTCTTTAATCCCGGTTCCGTTGAGTTTGAAGGCGGTCGTCATGATCACGATTGCCGGCGTGATTATTCTCGGGGTTTATCCCGGGCCGGTTTTGGACTGGACGTCCAGCGCCACCAAGCTGTTTTCCCATCTTGCGGGCCCGTGAACGTGCACGCGACCGATGGATCATTTCCCGGCCGCATTTGATTAGATGAGCAGGTTTCTTCAAAAGGCCGCCTCTTTTTTCCTTTTTTGCGTCGCCCGGCTGATGATCGGTCTTTACCGTGCCACCTGCCGGGTGCAAATCGTCGGGAATCTCGATGCCGTCATGAAGGAACCCGGTCCGGTCCTTCTCGCCTCGTGGCATCAGGACCTTCTGTTTACTTTTGCTTATCTCACGAGATACGCCCGGCAGCGCAGGATCGCCGTCCTGGTCAGCCAGAGCAAGGACGGGGGGATTGCCGCCGGAGTGCTTGCCTGGTTCGGGTTCATCACGGTCCGCGGTTCCAGCTCGCGCGGAGGAAAGGCCGCCCTGGAAGAGCTGTGCGAGCGCGTCCTTGAGGACCAGGTCAGCGCCGCGATCGTCTGCGACGGGCCGAGGCCCCCGGCCCGGGTCGCGAAGCCGGGACTCATTAAACTGTCCCGGGTCACCGGCAGGCCGATTTTCATGCTCCGGTCCTGGGGCGCGCGCCAGTATATTTTTAAGAAAAGCTGGCCGCGGCTTGCGCTCGTTCTGCCGTTCTCCCGCGTCGTCATTATGGTCGACGGGCCCCTCTTCGTCCCCCCCCAGCCTACGGAAGAAGAAAAAGAAAAATTCCGCTTTGAACTTGAAACCCGACTGAACCGCCTCGCGTCCGCATCCGAGGAATTTTTTATGCGGCCGGCAAAATAAATTCAAAATAGTCCTCCCTTAAGCTATTCCCGCTCAAATCCATTCAGGTGTTCCCTTCATTTAATTTGAGGGTTTTCCATGATTGCCCGGCATCGGGTCCGGTTTTATCATGAGACTGTGGTGAATTCTATTCATTAAAAGGGGAGACAAAAATGAGATACAACAGCTTTAAAAAAATAGCGGCATTCCTGTTGGCGGTTGTGGCCGTGGTCGTCGTTGGATACGGGCCCGGGTTCACCAGAGAATTTCGGGATTCCGACACGAAAAATGAAAGAACGGGGGAAGCGAGGCCTACTGCGCAACTGGACTTGAACCGGGCCAGCAAACAGGAATTGGTCGATCTACCCGGAATCGGCGAGGCGTATGCTCAGAAAATTATCGATCACCGGCCGTACAAGCGAAAGGACGAGTTGATCGAAAAAAAAGTAATTCCTCAATCGGCCTACGACAAAATTAAAGACCGGGTGATCGCCAAACAGCATAAAACCGCCCGTAAATCGGGTTAAGGCCAACCATGCTGGTTTTACTTCAGGGACTGGTGGCCTTAGTCGGCCGCTACGCGTCCACCATCCTCAATACCGTCTTCGGGTGGGCCACGATCCTTCTTTTCGGCAAAGTTCGGCAGGACCGGCAGATCTATTTATCGATTGTCACATTTGGAGCGGTGTTATGGCTGATTCTGGTTGCCGGAATTGCGTTTCCACGAGTTGCCTCTTTTATCCTCGCCTTTGTGACGATACCGAAAAGCATCGATAAAAACTGGATCCGCCTCGCGATGCTCGGAGGCGCCCTTCTGCTTCCGGCGGCGGTGGGCGCGGTGTCCGTCTACTTGCTGGAGCCGGAAGGGCGGCCGAAAACGTTCGGCGAAAAACTAAAATTTTATTTAAAGGGCTATCCCTACACCCTGGGGCTCGCTCTCACAATGGTGATTATGGTCGGGGTCGCGCCCGTGATGAAACTGAAGGATCTGGCCAGAAAATGGCAAACGACGCATGTCCCTGTCCTAATCGATGAAAAAAAATATCAAAAAGTCGTCGATGAGATTCGAAGTCTCCTCGAGCAGGGCGGTTACAGGACCGAGCCAAGGCCCGCCACCCGGATGATCCGATGGCCGTCAAAAATCCTGGCGGCGCTGGCGGGGAACACTGTTTCTCAATTCATATCCAGCCGCCTGGTTTCTCTCCAAAACCGGACGATCGAGCTTTTGCTGCACCCCTCCGACCTGATTATTCGCGGCGTCGAAGAGGACATGATACGGGTCCACATGCTCATCACCCGATTTTTGCCGTTTACCAGCGCTTTCGGCACCTGGGATAAAGACGCGAACCTTTTCGAGCAGCGTTTAAAGGAAATCTGGGCGGGTGTCAAAGATCATAAAACCTGGGAGGCGTCTTTTAAAAAACTCGAAGAGCTGGACAGGCAGCTGGAGAAGAAACATTTCCCTTATGAAGAATTGGAAATATTGTATCGTGAAAGAATTCAAGTCGAGCTGTCCTTATCCAAGGAAAACTTTCAAATCGAAACCGCCGCCCAGCGTCCGTTGAATCCTTACCTTAAAAAAAGAGCCAGCGTTTAACATAATTATTTCCGTCAGGTGTTTCCCCCCGCTTAAAGCCGGACTTCTCTGGATGGCGATCGGTCCGCTTCTCTACTAAGATGAAAATCGAGTGGGAACCTCGGTTTTCCTACCGCAGTACCCAGAAATTCAATTTAATAACATTTAAAGACAATAAAGAGAAAGAGCCAATATTATGGCTGATTTTTACAGCAATCTATTTACCGAATTCCGGGCCCAGCCGAAAAAAGAAAGAAAGATAGCGCCGTCTCCGGCCATTTTAGACTGGTGCAGCGCCGGAGAAATCCGAAGAATCGCAATTTTTCGGGCGTTGCAGTTGGGCGATCTGCTTTGCGCGGCTCCGGCCGTTCGGGCGCTGCGCGCTTTTTTCCCTGCCGCCGCCCTCACGCTGATCGGACTGCCGTGGGCGCATGAATTTTGTTTGCGGTTTTCATCTTACATCGACGATTTCGCGGTTTTCCCGGGTTATCCGGGTTTACCCGAACGGACGCCGGACGTTCGGGCCTTGCCGATGTTTTTATCCGAAATGCGGCGGCGCCGGTATGACCTGGTCCTTCAAATGCACGGCAGCGGAGAGATCGTCAATCCGTTGACTTTAAAGTTCGGCGCCCGGTTTACGGCTGGTTTTTATCCCGCCGGCGGCCAATGCGCGGACGCCCGGCTTTTTTTGCCGTATCCGGACGGGATTCCCGAAATACACCGCCTCCTTGCGCTTATCTCGCGGTTGGGAATCCCGCTTCAGGGCGATCATTTGGAATTTCCCCTTAAGGCGAGCGACTTCGACGAATGCCGCCGGTTAACCGGAAATTCCGGTTTTAAAAAAAATGCGTATGTTTGCATTCATCCGGGCTCGCAGCTTCCGAGCCGACGATGGCCGGTCGACCGGTTCCGGGCGGTGGCTTCCGCGCTGGCGAAAGATGGCTGGCAGATTGCCGTGACCGGGACGGCGGCGGAATCCGGTCTCTCCCGGGCTGTTGCGGCCGGCATGGACGGCGCTGTTGATTTTGCGGGGCGGACAAGCCTCGGCGGCCTGGCCGCGTTGTTAGCCGGCTCGCGTCTGCTGATTTCAAACGACACCGGCCTGTCCCATATCGCCGCCGCTCTTCGGGTCCCGAGCGTGATTGTGGCCAACGGATCCGACCCGGCACGCTGGGCGCCGCTCGATCGGCGCCGGCATCGTGTCGTTTTTCATCCGGTCGACTGCCGTCCCTGCATGCACCCGGTCTGCCCCATCGGCCACCCGTGCGCGGAAGGGGTTTCGGTCGAAACGGTGCTTTCGGAAGCCCGCTCTTTACTGAACGGGAGGTTCTCATGAGACGGCTCCGCATTCTTATCTGGCATGTCCACGGCAGCTACCTGTATTATTTCAGCCGGGTTCCTCATGACCTGTACGTGCCTTTCAAGACCGACCGGTCCGGCGATTACATCGGCAAATGGGGCCACATTCCGTGGCCGGAGAATATGCATGAGGTGCCGGCGGAGGAGGTCCGGAATACAAAGCTCGACTGTATTATTTTTCAGCGGCCCGCGCAGTATTCGCGGGATCAATACGATCTGTTGACCGAGGAGCAGCGCCGGCTGCCGGCCATCTATTTAGAGCACGACCCGCCTTACGACCACCCGACCGATGCCCGGCATTTGGTGGACGATCCGAATGTTTTATTGGTGCATGTCACGCCGTTTAACCGCCTGATGTGGGACAGCGGCCGGACCCCGACGCGGGTGATCGAGCACGGGGTAGTCGTCCCCGAAGGGCTGTCGTACACCGGGGAACTCGAGCGCGGTCTGGTCGTCATCAATCATCTGAAACGCCGCGGCCGGTTATTGGGCGTCGATATCTACGAGCGCGTCAAGGCCGAGCTGCCGCTCGATCTCGTCGGGATGGAGGCCGAAAAATCAGGCGGGATCGGCGAGATCCTGTACCGGTCCCTTTTCGATTTCGAACGCCGGTACCGGTTTTTTTTCAATCCAATCCGGTATACAAGCCTGGGTCTTGCGGTATGCGAGGCCATGATGCTCGGAATGCCGATTATCGGCCTTGCCACGACCGAGATGGCGACCGCGGTCGTCAATGATGTGACGGGTTACGTCGACACCGATCCCGGCCGTTTGATTGAAGCGGCCCGCTCTCTGCTTTCCGACCGGGAGAAGGCCCGCCGCCTGGGAGAAAACGCGAGACGTTATGCCGAACGGCGGTTCAATATTCATCGCTTTGTTCGCGAATGGAATGATGCGCTGGCGCTCGCTACCGGTATTCGCGCCTCCGAGAGCCTGCTTCAGGAGGCTCAATGAGTTTGCGCATCGGGATCATCAGCGAGCATGCCTCCCCCCTCGCCTGCCTCGGAGGGATCGACAGCGGCGGCCAAAACGTGTATGTCGCCCAAATTGCCCGCCATCTGGGCGGCATGGGGCATCAGGTCGATGTTCTCACGCGGCGGGACAGCCCCGACCTTCCGGACTGCGTCGACTGGGACGCCAACGTGAGGATTGTCCATATTCCGGCCGGTCCGGCCCGCCGGATCCGCAAAGAAGAGATGCTTCCTTATATGGAGATGTTCACCGAGCGGGTGGCCGGCCAGATGAAACGCGAAGGGCAGAAATACGATCTCCTTCACGCAAATTTTTTTATGTCCGGCCTGGTTGCGGCCGACCTTAAACGCCGGGCGGGGATCCCGTTCGTGGTTACTTTTCACGCGCTCGGGCGCGTCCGAAGGCAGCACCAGGGAGACGCGGACGGTTTCCCGGATGCCCGGATGGAAATAGAAGAACGGATTGTGTCCGAGGCGGATGCGATCATCGCGGAATGTCCCCAGGACCGGGAAGATCTCATCCGGCTTTACGGAGCTTATTTTGGAAAGCTCGCCCTAATTCCCTGCGGCGTCGATTCATCCGAGTTTTTCCCGATCGGCCGAAGAAAAGCCCGGCGTATTTTAGGGTTGGACATTGATCGGCCTCTGATTTTGCAGCTGGGGCGCATGGTCCGCCGAAAAGGGGTCGACAATGTTATTCGCGGCCTGGCAAAACTTCGATACCGGCATGGGCTGGAAGCGGCGCTCGTCGTGGTCGGCGGGGATTCGCCGGATCCCGACCCGGCGTTAACGCCCGAATTCGGCCGTCTTTCCAATATCGCCGAGGAGGAGGGAGTTTCGGACGCCGTCACTTTTACCGGTGCGCGGCCGCGGGAAATGCTGCGCTATTATTATAGCGCGGCGGATGTTTTTGTCACCACGCCCTGGTATGAGCCTTTCGGAATCACGCCGCTTGAAGCCATGGCCTGCGGCACTCCCGTCATCGGATCGGCGGTGGGAGGCATTCCATACTCGGTGCGGGACGGCGAAACAGGTTTTTTGGTCCCCCCGAATGATCCGGAAAGCCTTGCCGAGCGTCTTAACTATCTTTTACACCGGCCCATGCTCATCCAGCGGTTCGGCCGGAATAGCATCGACCGAACGGCGGCTTTCTTCGGCTGGAATTTAATCGCAAAAAAAATCAATCGGGTCTATTACCGCGTCCTGAGAAGGATCGCGGTTTCCGCAACGGCCGATTCGTTACCATCCCCGGTAAGGAGTTCCGCCGGCTGGAAATCCGGCCGTTCTCAACGGCGGGGGATCGCAGCCGAGGCCCGGGCAATTTCAGGAAAAGGCTAATAAAATATTTTACGGGCATTCAACATGAAAGCTGTTTTTATCGACAAGGACGGAACATTGATTGAAAACATTCCTTATAACGCCGATCCCGGCCGCATCCGATTTTTGCCCGGAGCGTTGGCGGGAGTCGGCTTGTTTAAGAAGTTCGGTTTTGCGGTGGTGATCGTGTCGAACCAGTCGGGGGTCGCCTATGGATTTTTTCCGGAACGGGCCCTGGACCGGATTCATAAGCGCATCGAGGCGGTTCTGGCCGGAAAAGGCTTGTCGCTGGACGGTTTTTATTTTTGCCCGCATGCGCCGGATGGCGTCGTGGCCGGTTATGCCGTGCCCTGCGGCTGCCGGAAGCCGGCCCCCGGACTGCTTCTGCGGGCGGCGGCGGACCTGGGTCTCTCGATTGCGGACTCCTGGATGATGGGCGACATCCTGGATGATATTGAAGCGGGCCGCCGCGCCGGCTGCCGCACCGTATTGATCGACAACGGCAATGAAACCGAATGGCGGGCGGGTCCGGACCGGACGCCGCACCTCGTGGCCCGGAGTCTCGAGGAAGCGGCGCGGCTCGTTTGTTTTAAAACGCCCGGAGTGTTGCCGAGGGAGGCGCGCGGATGAGTCGGGAAGAAGATTGGCAAGCCGCGACGCGCATTCTCTGTGTGCGCCTGGACAGCCTGGGGGATCTTCTGATGACCTCGCCCGCCATCCGGGCGGTCAAAAGAGCCGGCGCGGCCGTCCGCCATGTCACACTTTGGACGTCTCCGGCCGCAAGCGACATGGCGGCCCTTCTTCCCGAGGTGGACGATGTCATGATTTACAGCGCTCCATGGATGAAGTCCGCCGGCCGCTCCGAGACCGCGCTCGACCGCCGGATGATTCTGAGCCTTCGGTCCGGACATTTCGACGCAGCCATTATTTTTACGGTGTACAGCCAGAACCCGCTGCCGGCGGCGCTGGCCTGCTATTTGGCGGATATCCCGCTCCGGCTTGCTTATTGTCGCGAAAATCCTTACCGGTTGCTGACCGACTGGATTCCGGAGACCGAACCGGATGAAGGAATCCGGCATGAAGTCGAGCGGCAGCTTTCGCTCGTGAAGCGGGTCGGTTTTCAAACCGGGGACAATCGGCTAAGGCTGAATCTGCCCAAGGCCGCCCTGCGGCGAATCCGTGAAAAAATTTCCCGGGCGGGGATCGATATCCGGCGGCCGTGGGCGGTCATTCATCCCGGGGCCTCGGCCCCGTCCCGGCGGTATCCGCCGGAAGGTTTTGCGACGGCGGCCGGCATGCTGGCCCGGACGGACGGCTGGCAGATTGTTTTTACCGGCTGCGGTGCCGAGCGAGGCCTGGTGGAGTCGATCCGCGCCTCGATGAATGCCCCGTCCGTTTCGATGGCCGGGATGCTTAGTTTGTCCGAGTTGGCCGCCCTCTTGTCGATGGCGCCGGTGCTGATCGTCAATAACACCGGTCCGGCGCATATCGCGGCCGCGGTCGGAACTCCGGTGGTGGACCTGTATGCGCTGACCAACCCGCAGCACACGCCCTGGGGCGTGGCGCACCGGCTCCTTTATCATGATGTCGGCTGCAGGTTTTGCTACAAAAGCGTCTGTCCGGAAAAGCACCACGACTGCCTTCGGCGGGTCCCGCCCGACGCGATTGTGAAAGCCGCGAAGGAGCTGGCCCTGGAAGGAGCATCAGACGGTCGCTCGAATTTAAAACAGAATGGTTTCACATGTACACTTTAGGGATCAATGCGGCTTTTCATGATTCGGCGGCCTGTCTCGTGCGCGACGGCGTCCTGATTGCCGCCGCAGAAGAGGAGCGGTTCTCCCGGGTGAAACATGCCAAGCGGCCCATTCCTTTTTCGGCCTATGAGCTTCCTTTTAATGCAATCCATTACTGCCTGAAGGAAGGGGGCATCGGACTGGCGAATGTCGAACATGTCGCTTATTCGTACCACCCGTATCTTCGCTTGAAACAGCCCCCCGACGCCTCCGCTGTTTCTTTGCCGCTGGTGCCGCCGGCCGCGGGGGCCGGAGCCGATTCGCCCTGGGATCCGCTTTTCCTGTGCTCCATCGTGAATGCGCCGAGGCACCTGGTCGACGGCCCGCCTCATCATTTAAAGCCGGCCTTCCGCGGGGCGCGCGCGCCCGGATATCCCGACGACGGCTCGGGAACATTTATGTGGCATTTTGTGCCCCATCATTTGGCCCATGCCGCGAGCGCTTTCCAGGCGGGTCCTTTCTCGGAGGCCGCCGTCCTGACAATCGACGGCCGGGGAGAGCTCGCCACGACCGCTTACTATGTGGGGCAAGGCAACTGGCTGGACGCGATCGGCCAGGTGAATTATCCGCATTCTATCGGACTGCTTTATGAAAGCGCGACCAGCTACCTTGGCTTTCTTCATTCATCCGACGAGTATAAGGTGATGGCCCTTGCCTCTTACGGCAAGCCTTCCTATCTGGATGAATTACTAAAGGCGATTCATGTGGGAAACCAAGGGAGCTACACCATTGAATATCCCGATTTCGAGGAGCGGTTCGGCCCGGCCCGGCAGCCCGGAGGCAAGTTCGAGCAAAAACATTTCGACCTCGCGGCTTCTCTTCAGGCCGCCGTGGAGGAAACGGTTCTGCGGCTCGCCCAGTGGCTGCAGAACGCGACCGGATCGCCGCATCTGTGCATGGCGGGGGGCGTCGCCCTTAATTGCGTGATGAATTCACGGCTGCGCGACTCGGGTCCTTTCGAAAAGGTCTGGGTTCAACCGGCCGCGGGCGATGCGGGCACCGCCTTGGGCGCCGCTCTCTGGGTCGACGCGGGTCAGCGGAGGGCGACGTCGCGAAGCTATTGCATGGAGCATGTCTTCCTGGGGCCCCGGTTTGAAAACGCCGAGATTGAGTCCTTTCTCCGCCGGTCGAACGTTCCGTATCGGCAACTTCAAGATGTTTCGAATGAGGCGGCGGCGCTGTTGGCGCAGGACCGGATTATCGGATGGTTTCAGGGTCGAATGGAGTTTGGTCCCCGCGCGCTGGGCGGCCGGTCAATTTTGGCGTCCCCGCTCCGGCCGGAAATGCAGTCGAGGTTAAATGAGATCAAAGACCGCGAGGATTTCAGGCCGGTGGCCCCCGTTGTGCTGGAAGAGGAAGCCGCAAACTGGTTTATGCACGGCGAGGCGTCCCCCTTCATGCTGTTCGTGGACGACATCCGGCCCGAGAAGGCGGGATTGATTCCGGCCGTGCGGCATGTCGACGGCACGGCGCGGGTGCAGACCGTGAACCGATTCCAGCAGCCCGAATATTACGGCCTCATCCGGGCGTTTCAAAAATTGACCGGCGTCCCGGTGCTGGTGAATACCTCTTTTAATACAAGAGGCGAACCGATTGTCTGCACACCGCGGGATGCGGTCGAGTGTTTCTTTACATCGCCGCTCGATGCGCTGGTGATCGGGCCTTATCTGCTTAAAAAGGAGCAGGGGGCATGACGATTCCGCCGGACATATCGGTCGTTATCCCGACTTACCGGCGGCCGGAATTGCTTGACCGGTGTCTGGCCGCGCTTAACCGGCAGGACTTGCGCGGCGGGCGGTTCGAAGTGATTATTGCGGATGATGCCGCAAGCGCCGAGACGGAACGGCAGATTTTAAAATGGCGGCCGCTGTTTGAAGCCGTCGGCGCCGACCTGCGCTATGTTGCCGTCCGGGGAGGGCACGGCCCGGCCAGGGCCCGGAATTTAGGCTGGCGGGCGGCCCGAGCCGAAATCGTGGCTTTTACAGATGATGATTGCATCCCGTCGGCCCGTTGGCTGCGGGCCGGGCTGGCCGCTTTTTCGGACGGCGCGGGGGCCGCATGGGGACGTCTTTCAATGCCGCTGCCGCCCGTTGCGACCGATTATGAGCTCAACGCCTCGGCGTTGGCTTCGGCCGAATTTGTGACGGCCAACTGTTTTTGCCGCCGGTCTATGCTCGAAGAGGTCGGAGGCTTCGATGAGCGCTTTACCGCGGCATGGCGCGAAGACAGCGACCTTTTTTTCTGCCTGTTGAAAAAAAACTGCCGGATTGTCCATGCGCCCGACGCGCTGGTCGAGCATCCGATCCGGCCGGCACCCTGGGGAATCAGCCTCCGGCAGCAAAAAAAGAGCATGTTCGAGGCCCTGCTCTATAAAAAACACCCGGACTTCTATCGTTTGAAAATCCGGCCGTCGACACCGGTCGGGTATTACATCCATCTCTTGCTCGCGGCCGCCGCCGCCGTCGCCTGGCTTGCTGACCGGCCGGGATGGGCGACGGTTTTTGCTGCCGGATGGTTTTTGTCCATCGTCCGGTTCTCTCTCGGGCGGCTTCGCGGAACCTCCCGCGCGCCAAGCCATGTGGCCGAAATGTTTTTCACCTCTTGTTTCATACCGCCGCTTTCGGTGTTCTTCAGGCTGCGCGGCGCTTTAAAATACCGCGTATTTTTTTTATAGGAGGAAAAATTGGACGCTCCGCCGCCCGCTTTTATGCAGATCGAGCCTGTCGGACAGTGCAATTTGCGCTGCCGGATGTGCCCGATACAGTTCCGCCGCGACGGTCCCCCGCACGGTCCGCCGGCTTTCATGGCGTTTGAAGTCTTCAAACGGCTGATCGAACAGGCCCCCGCATTGCGGGAGCTGCATCTTCAGGGGCTGGGCGAGCCGCTGATGCATCCGCAATTTTTCGAGATGGTGGAGTTTTCGACGGCCCGCGGGATTCGCGTTTCAACCAACACGAACATGACCTTGCTCAGCCGGGCGCGGGCGGAACGCTGCGTCACGAGCGGCCTCGACAGCATGCACATTTCGATCGACGGCGCGACGCCCGAAACGTACGAGGGAATCCGCGTTCGAGCGAACTTCCGCCGTGTGTTGAAGAATCTTCTGCGTTTGATGGATGCCCGCCGCCGTCTCGGGAACGGCCGGCGCCCGCAGGTGCGCCTCATTATGGTCGCGATGCGGCGAAACCTTCACGAGCTTCCGGATGTGGTCCGGCTCGCCGCCCGCTTTGGAATTTCATCCGTCTTTGTTCAGCATCTCTGCCATGATTTTGCCGAGGAAAGCCTGCCGTCCCATTATCGTCCGATGCGGGACTTCGTTCAGTCCGAAACCCTGCTCGAGGAAAACGCCGGCCGGATCGAGCGTTTTTTTGGCGAGGCCCGGCGGATTGCGGAAAAAGTAAACCTGGATCTTCGTCTGCCCGGCACGCGCCCGGTCGCTCACGATAAGGCAACGCCTGGCCCGGAGCGGTGCGGTTGGCCGTGGAACGGGCCTTATGTGAGCTACCAGGGGCTTGCGATGCCCTGCTGTATGGTGTCGACTCCGGACCGGATCCATTTCGGAGATATGGGGGAGAAAGGGGTCGAATCGGTGTGGAATAATGAGGCCTATCGGGCGTTCCGTGAAAAACTTTCATCGGATGCGCCTCCCGAAATTTGCCGCACCTGCTCGGTCTATTTAAGGACATTTTAGGGATGAAGGCGACCTATCGATGCAGCCTGCCGCCCGAAATTCGAGCGAGCCTGGATTACTGTTGGAAAGAGGGGGTGGCGGCTCAGGTCGTGTTTATCGCTTTCTCTTATTATACGATTCCATTCGGGCTGTTTTTGGGCGCGACTACGCAGGCGATCGGATGGCTGGTCGCCGCGCCTAATTTTTTGTCTTCGCTTTCCCAGCTGTTTGCCGTCCGGGCGGTCCGGATGGCGGGAAGCCGCCACCGCACGCTCGTGATCGGTGTTTGGCTGCAATCCGTCTTCATTCTGCCCCTTGCTTTTTTGCCGTTTGTGGAATGGCGCGGGGGCGTTTTTTTGCTCGTCGTTCTGGTCGCGGTGTTTCACGTGCTTGGCAGCATTCTCGGCCCTGCCTGGGGAAGCCTGGTGAGCGACTACCTTCCGGAGGGGCAGCGGGGCCAGTATTTCGGCTGGCGCTGGAGAATGGTCAGCATCGCCGGGATGGCGGGTCTTGGCGTCTGGGGGCTGCTGCTGTATGTCTTCCAGGATTTTTCGCCGCGGGCGGGGTTTGCAATTCTTTTTCTCGGCGCGGCGATTTTTCGCTTCATCTCATCCTACTATATGTCCAGGATGGCGGATGTTCCCGTCGCCTCGTCCGCCGAGGACGATCTTCCTTTTTGGAAGCTGGTGCGAAAGTTGAGGGAGCGGAATTTTTTTAAATTCCTTTTTTATGCCTCGGCGGTCACCTGCGCGATCCAGATTGCGGCCCCGTACTTGAGCGTTCAAATGCTCACCCATCTGAAATTCAGCTACCTTGGCTATACCTGCGTTCATTTGGCGTCGGTGATCGGAGGATTGATCGCTTTCCCCATCTGGGGGCATCATGCGGACCGGGTGGGAACCGCCAGAATATTAAAAATTACCGGGTTTTTGACCGTCCTGACGCCGCTGTTCTGGATTTTTGCGCGCGACCCGGTATCGCTGTCGATTGTCGAGGGCGTTGCGGGGTTCATCAGCAGCGGCTTTACCCTCTCGTCCGCCAATTTTATTTATGACGCCGTGTCGCCCTCAAGCCGGGTGAGGTACCTGGCCTATTTTAACCTGATTAACGGGGCGGCGATTTTTTTAGGCGCCTGGTTCGGCGGCTGGGCGGCGGAGCATGTTCCTCCGTTATTCGGGGAACCGCTGTACACGGTCTTCTTATTATCGGCCGGCGCCCGCCTATTGGCGGCGGTGTCTTCGGTCCATTTTAAGGAAGTCCGCACCGGAATCGAGGCTGCATCGAACCTGCAGCTTTTCTTGAGCGTTATGGGGGTCAGGCCGTTGATCGGCGAGGCCACCGAGGTTGAAATTTTCCCGCCCGTCCGGCCCAGCCGCGAAAACCGGCACATCGACCGCGAACCGTCGGTTCAGGGCCGAAAAAGATAAGGATCTTCCGCCTTCTTCGACCGACAAATCTTCCCGTTTGACCTACTCCTTTTTCAGGTTCAATGCTAATATTCATGAACGGGAGGAAAAAGATGTATGCCGGATAAGACGGTTTGGGTGATCGGTGATTCGCCCGGGGGAAAAAAAGCAAACCCCGCCGTAAACCCGCGTAAAGAAAAAAATCCTGCTTTGGCTTTCAGCCTTTCGCTCCTTGTCTGGGGCTGCGGCCAGATATACAACGGGCAACGGATATTGGGTTTTCTCTTTATGCTTTTAATGGCCGATTTTTACGCCGTTCTGGGACTGGCGGTCTTCTACTTTACTTTTATCCCATCTTCACTCCCTTTAGTCTCTATCACCTCTTCGCAGGTCCTCGGGGCCTGGTGGGTGGTTTACCTGTCCGGGTTGGTCCTCTGGTCCTTCAATGCGATTCATGCCTATCATAAATCGATGCAAACTCAAGCCGGTTCATTCCAAGGGGTGAATAGCCGGCTCTTCCCGCCGTTTTTTTCTTTATTGATTCCCGGCTGGGGGCAGTTTTTAAACGGCCAGCCTAAGAAGGGCAGCTTCTTTCTGCTGGTCTTCTTCGGCGGTCATTTTGTCGTTTCTACCTTCCTTCTCATGCAGTTTCTTTGGCCGGTCCTGAATTTTTCCAGCGACCGGCTCTTGTTGGAAAAAGCCGTCGCCGCGGCCGCTTTTCTTTTCCCCCTTGTTTTTCTGCTGTGGGGGCTTGGCATCTACGACGCAGCGCGAGTCTGCATGGATCCGGTCAAGAAGGAACCGATGCGAAAAAGAATCGAGTATGCCGTCAATCGAATGAGGCTGAAGGGATGGAAGCGCGGACTGGCTCCTCGAGCCAAACTCACGTTTGTGTTGGGCCTGTTCTTGGTGCTCTCGCTGGCAATCGGTTACAGCTACTTTCCTCAAAAGGACTATACCGGTCTGTTGAAATCTCTCCGGCTCCGGTTGTCCAATGAAAAAATGGTTCTGCTTCCGAGCATTATCGATCACTTTCTTCAGATCTTCGGGGATCCACCCCGGCGCTAACGCGGACGCGCATCTTTTAGGTAGGACGCCGGCGGACCCGACTTCTCCCGCGCCCCCTTATGAACCTCCCTGATTATTCCAGGCGGGTACTCGATGGATATCGTTTATTCGAAAAGCGGCCAGCTCTTTGGGTGTTAGAACCATCGCAAATGAGGGCGGCCCTCCGAGCATTGCCGTTCGCGTTCCATCGCATTTGATTCCAAAATATATCTGAAGGACTTTAATTTTTGGCGAATGGTCCAGCATCCAGCCGAAAGAAACCGAAATAAAAGGCCAGGGGTACCACACGACGATCCTCGCCACGGTTAAATTGACCAAGAAATACTTCGGCTGGTGTTTGCTGATGAAAAAATGCTCTTTTGCCGGTCCATGGGAAGACGTCGGGGAAGCGGCGATCGCAAAAATCAGGATACCGTTGATGAGATACCGTCTCATTTTAACGTGTTCCAAGCCCAGACCCTTTTAGGTCTTCTTTTTATTTTATCCGTCAATTTCGCCTTCGCAATACCTCGAAAGTGTATTTTTTAAGACGTGATTTAAGTCCGGTGTCTTTAAGAGGAAGGACGGCGCGACGCCAAAGCCTTCTTCTTGACAAGGGCGTGAAAGAAAGTTACCCTGAGTGCGCTTTGGGCCCGAAAAGGATAAAAATTTGGAGAGGAGAGAAAAATGTTTATGTTTGCGCTGATCATTGCGATCTTCCTGTTCGTAGCCGGCACGTCGGTGCCTCGGCTGCAAACGCCGCTGAGATCACTGGCGGCGGTCGTGGTTTTAATCGGGCTGGTGCTGGCGGCCGCCGTGACGGTGCCGGCCGGACATGTCGGCGTCCTGACCTTGTTCGGGAAGTCGGAGCCGGATGTTTTGCAAGCGGGACTTCATTTCATCAACCCGCTCAAGGTCGTGCACCGTATGAATGTCCGGACGACCGAGGTGTTCGAGCATTCCGAGGTGCCGTCGAAAGAAGGCTTGACCGTTGGGCTCGAGGTGTCCCTGATTTACCATTTGGAGCCGAGCCGGGTGAGCGATCTATACCGGACGGTCGGTGAAAATTACGTAAATGTCATCGCGGTGCCGCAGTTGAGATCGGCGATCCGGAATGTCACCGTAAATCATGAAGCCAAAGACCTCTATACCTCGGGGCGGGAGGTGATATCGAGCCAGATACAGGAGGACCTGACAAAATCGCTCGCGACCCGCGGCCTCGTCGTGGAGAACATCCTTCTCCGAAAAATTTCACTCCCGGATCAGGTGCAGGGGGCGATCAACAACAAGCTGGCCGCCGAGCAGGAGGCCGAGCGGATGAAGTTTGTTATTCAAAAAGAAACCCAGGAGGCCACCCGGAAAAAAATCGAGGGTCAGGGAATCTCGGACTTTCAGAACGTCGTGGCCAAAGGGATTGATGAGCGGCTGCTCCGGTGGAAAGCGCTCGAGACGGTCAACGAGCTGGCAAAATCGGCCAATTCGAAATTCGTGATCCTTGGAGACCGCTCGGGTCTTCCCATTATTATCAGTCCGGAGAAATAAGGGGCCGCCGCCGGCAGCCCCTTATCGTTTTTCAAGACCATTACGGCAGATACCGTACCACGGCGAAATCGTATTCGGCGCCGTTCGGCTTTGCCTCCCCGACCGCGACGATCCTTCCGTTCCCCTGAATGGCCAATGCGCGGGAAATTGCCGTGCCGACTCCGATGTCCGTCGTAACGATTCCCCCCGTGCCGAATGTTGTGTCCAGCGAGCCGTTTGCATTGTAGCGGGCCACCGCGAAATCAAACAGAAAGGAGCCGTTCGTATCGGAATATCCGGCGACCACGATCTTGCTCCCCTGGACCGCGACGGCAAGGGCATAATCGCGAACGGCCCGGATGGGCGTGGCCACTGTCCCGGGCTTATTGCCGGCCGGGTTAAAGGTCGGATCGAGAGTCCCGTCCGTATCGTACCGTGCCAGAGCAAACTCATACTGGGGAGCGCCCGTGTTCGTGTATCCTGCGGCTACGATTTTTCCGTTTGACTGAATGTCGAGCGCAAAGGCCTCATCGTCATAAAATGTGAAGTCGGTTACCGCAACCCCCGGTAGGCTGCCCGCTTGATTAAAAGCCGTATCCAGGCTGCCGTCCGTATTATACCGGGCGACGACAAAGTCGGAATCGACCCCGTTATTGGTCGCGCCGGCTACAACAATTTTTCCGCCCTGAACCGCGACCGCGCGCGCGGCCGCGCGCGCTCCGACCGAGGTGGTGACGATCCCTCCGTTGCCAAAATCAGTGTCCAGGCTTCCGTCTGAATTGTACCGCACGACCGCAATTTGATCGTCGCTGACTCCCGCGGCCACCAGCTTTCCGCCCTGAAGGGCCAGGCCGAAAGCCCCGGCATCGGCTCCCACGGGCGTGATGGCCATGCCCCCGTTCCCGAACGACGGATCCAGCGTGCCGTCCGAATTGTACCGGACCAAAGCGAATCGATGGGCGGGGTTGTCCGAGGTGCTGGCATCCGAATTCCCGGCCGCCACAATTTTCCCGTCCGGCTGAATGACCACCGCCTGGGCGGTATCATCCGTGCCTCCGATGGCGGTCGTGACAATGCCTCCGCTGCCGAAGGTTGCATCCAGGCTTCCATCGGTATTATAGCGGGCGACGGCAAAGACGGAAGTCAAAACAGTAAAACTGCTGTTGTAAGAATAGGAAAGTCCGGCGGCCACCAGCTTTCCGTTCGGTTGGATGGCAACAGCATACGCGGTCGCGTCCGCCGTTGCGGGGGTGGTGATCGGCGTGGTGACGATGCCACCGGCGCCAAAGTCGGAATCAAGTTGCGAACTGGTCCCCGGCAATGTGGTAGTGGTTGTCCCGCCGGCGAGAGTGGTGGTCGTCGTGCCGGGATTTCCGCCGCCACCGTTCCCTCCGTCGTCTCCGGAACACGAAATAAGGCTCATGACGATCAACGCTGGAAACCACAGCGATGCCGATCTGATCATATTTTTCCTCCGTTGGACTGGTCTTCATGATTTGCATAGATTCCAACTGCTTTTGTTTCAAACGACGGGTGTTAAAGCGCTCGGACAGTTATACAACAGGCATTGCGGACTGTGTACCCGGTAAATTACCTAATTTGTCTTAAAAAAAACCCTGACCACTTTAGGGTGGTTTTAGTTCAGATCAGAGATTTAAGACGGCCGGTGTTTCCAGCGCTGGTGCAGCCACAGCCAGTGCTGAGGCTCTTTCCGTATGCGGTCCTCGATGATGGAGGTGCAGAGCTGGGTCAAATCCATAATATCTTTTTCCCGGTTATCGGACAGCCGGTACTCGATTTCAGGCCCGCATTCGAGCCGGTACCGCCCATTGGGAAGAGGGAGGCAGAAGGCGGGAAGAATCGGCGCGCCGGTGGCGATTGCAAACGCGGCGATCGCCTTGGTGGTGGCCGCCGGATGGCCGAAAAAATTAACAAAGGCCGGGCCCTGCGAAGTGTTTTGATCAAGCAGGATCCCGACCATTTCGTTCTGCCTCAATGCGCGCAGTATGGAATTTGCCGCCCGATTCTTGTAAATGACTTTTGTCCCGGAGCGGCAGCGGATCGCGTTTATCTTCGCGTCCAGGTATGGGTTGTCCAGGCGTCTTGCCACGACATGAAGCGTACCGATATTGAGAAATCCATGGACCAGCGCAAGCAGCTCCCAATGACCCATGTGCGCGGCCAGGAACAAAACACCCCGGTTTTTTCGTCCGGCTTTTTTTAATAAATCAAGACCGGCTTTATCGATCTCCACCAGCTGTCCGAAGGTATCGGCGGACAACCGCGAGGACCACAGAAAGTCAAGCGCTGCGGTGGCAAAGTGGATAAACACTCTGCGGACAAGTTCGTGGCGTTCCGGCCCGGTCAACGCGGCGCCGTAAGCCAATTCAAGATTGGACAGGGCGATCTTTCTTCTCCGCCCGATCAGACGGTAACCCAGCAGGCCGAGCGTCTTGCCGAGCGACCGAATCCATTTGCGCGGCAGATGCGGAATGATCAGAAAGAAGGGAGCCGCAAGAGCGTATTCAAGAAGATGCCGGATTTTTCTCAATCGCGGATTTTTTTTCATATCTCCCTGCCGATGCGTTCAAGCAGCAGCTCGGTCAGCTTCGGGTGCGGGGCGAGACAGCCGCCGAGCAGGACGGGGACCCCTTCCGTCTCTTGACTTCCCAGGCCGGCAATCTGGTCTTTGATTTTTTTTAGCATCCTCCCCGGAAAAAGAAGATACGGAAGGACGACGATGCTTTTAGGCTGCGAAACAAGACAGGCTTTGATCCCTTCCGGAATCGACGGGGAAGCGATTTCAACAAAAGCGTGGCGGACAACCGGGTAAGCGCCGTCTTTTGCGAACTGTTCTCGGACCTCCTCCATTTCGGCCATCGCATCCCGGTCGGAGAATCCGCGGGCGGCCAACACGACCGCCGTTGATGACGATAATCGGGGGGATTGAACGGCCGTGAACCGTTCTTTTAATATTTCGATGATTCGTGCGTCGGCGCCGATCGGTCCGCAGACCGCCACGGCCGGCGGGGGCGCGTCCTTCGACTTCGGATCCTCCCAGGACCGCTTTAGAGCCTCCTCCAAAACCTGGGGAAGTTTTTTTTTGACGTCCTGGCCTTCGAACAGGAAGAAAGGAATGACCAGCAGCCGCCGGGCGCCGGTGGCAAGACAATATTGCGCCCCTTCGGAGACGGATGGCCGGGCGATTTCGAGGAAAGCGGGCTGGACATAGAATCCGGCCTGCTTCTGGACGGAGCTCACCAATTCTAAAAAGGCATAAGTGCCTTCCAATTCCCGGGTTCCATGCCCCACGATGAGGACCGCTGTCTCATTCGTCCGTCGCTCCCGCATATTCTAAGACAGCGAGGGGTGGTGGTGCTCCAGGTATTTTTCGGCGTCCATCGCCGCCATGCAGCCGGTTCCGGCGGCGGTAATCGCTTGGCGATAACGGTAATCCTGCACATCGCCGGCGGCGAACACGCCCTCCGCCGAGGTTTCGGTCGTCTCTTTTTTTGTGACGATGTAGCCGCGCTCGTCCATTTTCACCTGCCCGGTAAAAAGCTTTGTGTTCGGTTCATGCCCGATGGCGACAAAAACTCCGTCGCACTTCATCTCGGTGATGAGGTTCGTTTTCAGGTGATTGAGCCGCACTCCGGTAACGACCTGGTCGCCGAGGACGTCGGCGACGACCGTGTCCCAGATAAAACCGATCTTGGGGTTCGCCAGGGCGCGGTCCTGCATGATTTTCGACGCCCGGAACTGGTCCCGCCGGTGGATGATGCTCACTTTTTCGGCGAACTTGGTTAAAAAAATCGCCTCTTCGAGCGCGGTGTCGCCGCCTCCGATCACGACGACATCTTTGCCGCGGAAGAAAAAGCCGTCGCAAGTAGCGCAGGCCGAAACCCCGCGGCCCATCAGCTTCCGCTCGGATTCGAGGCCGAGCAGCTTCGCCGATGCGCCGGTCGAAATGATCACCGCCTTGGCGACGTGCTGGATGCCGTCCTCCATCTCAATGAGAAAGGGACTGCTCTTGAGGTCGACCCGGCCGACATCGCCCTGAATAAATTCAGTCCCGAAACGCTCCGCCTGTTTTCGCATCTCCTGCATCAACTTCGGGCCCTGAATGCCTTCGGCAAACCCGGGATAGTTTTCGACCTCGGTCGTAATCATCAGCTGTCCGCCGGCCTGGACGCCTTCGATTAAAACCGGTTTTAAATTTCCGCGCGCGGCGTAAAGGGCGGCGGTCAGCCCGGCCGGACCCGAACCGATAATAATGATATTCCGAATATTTTGGGATAAAGTTTTTGACATTTATAGATCCGTATTCACTTTGTTGCTTTGCCGAACAGCGTGACTTATGCTATCATGATCCTCCAATGAAATCAACACGAACTCAGTCGGTATTCCGCCTCGGCGTCCATGTTTCGATTGCGGGGAAGCTTTCGATGGCGATCGAGCGGGCGCAGAGCCTGGGGTGCAATACCATGCAGATCTTTTCCCGCAGCCCGCGCGGGTGGGACGCGAAGCCGTTCGATCCGGCCGAGCTCGAGCGGTTCCGCCTGCTGAGAAAGAACGCGGATATTACGCCGCTTGCGGTGCACGGGTCTTATCTCATCAATCTTGCTTCGGCCGTCCCCGCCCTGTACGAGCGGTCGATCGAGGCTTTCATCGAGGAGCTCGAGCGCTGCGATCAGCTCGGCGCCGAATATCTTGTGGCTCATGTCGGTAGCTGCGCCGGTTCGACCGAAGAGGAGGGAATGCGCCACGCGGCAGAGGCCATCCGGACCATTTTGAAGCGGGCCCGGTTCAAAACCACCATCCTGTTGGAGAACACGGCGCGCGAGCGCGGCGACATCGGTTATACGATGGAGCAGATCGGCCGATTGCTCGACCAGGTTGACCGTCATCCGCAAGTCGGCGTTTGTCTCGATACCTGCCATCTTTTTGCGGCGGGTTATGACGT
>JADMIO010921807.1_pt1 | contig 28517 bp, 18 predicted proteins | sample 8958161 | NCBI WGS metagenome assembly JADMIO01 (sample SAMN16585339, study PRJNA669376) | soil metagenome | isolation source: Crop rotation soil | place: USA: Cullars Rotation, Alabama | collected 2011 | reverse complement strand
AGAAACCGCCATAGTCCAGGAGAATGGGTCGAAATGTTTGGCCAGGTATCCCCCGTGAGCTCCTCTTCTGACGATTCAGCCTGCTTCCCGAGCGCGTCAGCTAAAGGTCTCAAGCCCCGCTTTCCCGCCAGTACGGCGAGCGCTTTCTCCACCGGTGCGAGGTCGATCACGACCGCCTCACTTTCCAGCAAGGGAACACCCGCCACGTAATCCGCGAAGTAGCGATCCCAACTGGGAATGCCGGCAGTATTCAAAGCGATGCCATCAATCTCCCGCTCCACCTGGGCTTCCAATTGCACAATCGGTGCGAGGTAGGGATGCCTCGCCAACCAAACATCGCGCGTCACCCTACCACTCCTGACGTCTCTTCTTCCGGCAGCACCGGAAGCAGCCGCGCCCCCAGCCCGAATAAGAATATCGCCGCCGCGATGAGGCCGATCGAAATACCCCATTCGACGACCGACGGCGAGTAGAATGCCGGAGAGTTTTGCGGCATCGGTCCCCTCAAATCCATGGCCCAGAGAACTACATTGATGCGATTGAACACTACACCCAAAGCGCAAAGAAGTGCTCCGGCGAACAGTAGGGCGGGGCGGAACCGCCGGGATGCGAGCGCCAATAGAGCCAACGGCAACAAACCCCCGAGAATGAGCTCGGCTGCAAAAAGCCCTCCCGCCTTTCCGGAGAAAGCGTTTGCGAGATGATGGCGAAGCGCGAGATCGACAACTCGACTAAAGAGGTAGACCAGGAGCGCCCAGAAAGTGATTCTGCCCATCGCAACAGCCGTTCGATCGGGAAGCCGTCGTGACCAGGCCTTGGCAATCCAGAATTCCACGAGTATCATCACTGCCGTCCCCGCCGCGACCGCAGAGAGCAGGAACAAGACTGGCATCAGCGGTGACCACCACTGCGGGGCCAGCTTGTCTGGCATGAGCAGAAACAGAGAGCCGAGTGAACTCTGGTGCATCGTGGATAGCGTGACGGCCGCAATTGCCAGCATGATGGGCTCGCCCCTCCGCCCGTATTCCCTGAAAACATACGCCAGAAAAGAGAACAGAATCGCCGTCGCAACCGTATAAATCAGTTTGCGGGAAAGCAGATAGACGAACAACGTGAGAGCGAACGCAACGTATACACCAGACCAACGCCGCCAAATATTCAATCCCTTACGGAAGCCGTGATATTGTAGCGGCACCGGTACAAACTCCAGCAGCAGCACCGTCACATAAAGACCGATACACCAGGAAACTTCGAACATCGCCGAGTGTTCGGGTGATTGCAGGCCAATTTGGTAGAAGTGCCACGGCAGGCCGAGGTCGGCGATCAATGTGACCGTGACGAACGAGTAGCTCAACAATCCCATGAGCACCGCTGCACGGCCCATGGCGTAAAGATCCTTCCGCTGAAAAACGTAAATAATGCCCGCGGTGGCGAATGCGCCTGCGGCGATTGCGATCCACACCAGGTCGAATACGATCCATAGTCCCCAGGCGTAAGTGTCCGAAAGATGCGTGCTACCGCCCAAGCCCAGCACGAACCGCGCGATGAGCGAAAGCAGGCCGAAGCCCATCAGCACCGCGAGAAGTTGGTTGAAGGGCGTCCACAGCTTCGCTTGCAAAGGAGCGAATGCGGCGTGGCGCGTATGGCCGTCGGATTCCGCATCTGCGGCTCCGGCGATTGCCATTTTGCGTTTCAACAGATGGTAAATCCCCCCCAGCATTGCGCCGACGGCCAGCACCGCTGGAGGAACCGCATGGATCGCCAATTTCGAAACGGCAGGGTACGGCTTCGGGTCGACATCGGGGAATCCGAGTTTCGTGAAAGGGACCGAAGAGAGATACAGCACGCTCGTCCCGCCTGCTTCCTTCTCTCCGTAGACGTGGTCCACGTACTTATCCGGATGACTTGAGATACGATTATGAGCTTCCGTGAGCATCTGGTCCCGCTCTCCAAAGCGCAGCGCATCCGCGGGGCAGGCCTTGACGCAGGCAGGTACGGTCACATTTTCGCTGTACTGCTGCTGTTCATGCAGCGTGAGCGGCTGGCCGTTGCGCTCCAGCGGAGGCGGCTGGCCGGCCCGGTCGGCACAGTGAGTGCACTTGTTGATCTTCGGTGTCAGGGAGTCCCATTCCGTGGTCGGAACGCCCCACGGACACGACCAGATGCAGTATCGGCACCCTATGCACTTGTCGGCATCGTAGGTGACCGGTCCGTCCGGCTGGCGTTTCAGTGCAGTGGTGGGGCACGCCGATGCGCATGCCGGCTCGAGGCAATGAAGGCAACGCCGCATGGTGAACAGATAATGCAACCCGCCGGGAGCCGCATCGTCCGGCAGTTCGTGATACGTGATCAGAGTCAGGGTCTGCGCGCTGAGCGTTGCAGGGTTCTGAAAACCCAGGTTGGCGTCTAACTCCGTTTCCTCCCCGTCGCGCTCGTTCCAGTGTTTGCATGCGACCTGGCATGCGCGACACCCGATGCAACGCGTGATGTCGATCAGGGTTGTCTTGACCGGAACGTCGGTGCCGGATGTCATGATGTTCTCCGTTGGGCGCGGGACACTCTGGACACGGGTGCGGCGGCTTTCGCAATATTCACCAGGCAAGCCTTGGTTTCCTGTGTACCCGCCCCCGGATCAACAGCGTCGATAGTTAGATGGTTGGCGCTCGGGCCGGGGCTAAGGCCCTGGAAGCCCCAGTTGTACGGCATCCACACGATGGTGACTTCCTGCCCGTCTATTTGCAGGCTCCTCATCCTGGGGGTTGGGACCGCTTTGACGACCACCTCGCCGCGCGCCGAGGACACTTTCACCCAGTCTCCCGTCCGGATCCCCAGCTTCCGCGCAAGAGGCTCAGGCATCTCGACCATTGGCTCGGGAACGAGTTCCTTTAGCCACGGAATGTTACGCGTGGTCGAGCCGGAGCACCAATGTTCCGCCACCGTGGAGGTCATCAGAACATACGGAAATTCCTTAGCCGTGCCGATAGGTTGGTAAGCCTCCACACGCGGATACTTCAGCAGAGGGTTATGACGCGTGTTCGGGTGCAGCAGGTTCGATACGGGACTCTCTACGGGTTCATACATTTCCGGCAGCGGGCCGTCCTTGGGTACATAGCTGGCATCCCGAGGCATGTCGTCGTGCTTCGGGTCGGGATCCATATATACGGCGGCGAAGAGCCTGGCCACCCCTTCCGCGTTCAGGTGGAATGACCGCCGCCCGTTGGGCGTGTCTGGACCGTCGGTGAGAACGGGAACGTCCGGCACATCGTAACCGGTCCAACGCTTGGCCGCTTCATCCCACCACACGATAGGCTTCGTTCCGGGATAAGGCCTGCCATGGCGATCACAGGACGCCCGGTTGTAAAGGATCCGCATGTTGTTCGGCCAGGTCCAGCCAAAATTCGGATGAAGCCCCAGTCCTCCCGGATCGGTCTTCGAGTCACGGCGCTTGGAGAGGTTCTGGCCCCGGCTGAAAACGCCGGAGTAGATCCAGCAGCCCGCCGCCGTCGATCCGTCCGGTTGCAGGTCGCCTGTCTTGCTGAGAAGCGTGCCTGCCTGAAGCCCGGTATCGGGTACGTCCCGAACGGCGCGTCCATTGATCTCGCGCAGCACGTCTTCGGGAGTGGTGTACGTCCAGAAGGATTTCCGGATCGGATCGTCCTTGGGATCGCGGGAGTCCTGTACCAAGTCGCGCACTCGCCGGAAGACTTGATCCACGATCGCGCCGTCTGGCTTGGCCTGCCCCGGCGGCCTCACGCCCGCGTACCGCCATTGCACCATCGCGCCCGAGTTGGTGATTGTGCCCTGCTTTTCCATGAAGAACGCCGCTGGCAGTAGGAGCACTTCCGTGGCAATGGATTTCGGATCCACGCCGGGTCTACGCCAGAACCCAGCCGTCTCTGTCTCCCACAACTCCTGGACTACCAGCATCTCCAGCTTGGCGACTCCGTCGAAAAGCACTTTCAGGTTAGGCGTGGTCACGGCGGGATTCTGGCCGACGATCCAGACCATCTTCATGTCGCCAGCCAGAGCGCTCTCGAATATGCCAAATGAACTAAAATCCTTGTGCGCGTTCCGTTTGGGCAGCCAGGCATAACCAAAGTCGTTTTCGGCTGTGGCGGCTTCGCCATAAAACGCCTTCAGGGTGTTGATCAGGTACTTGCGCCGTGCCGTTCCGTTGTTTGCGGTCCAGGCGGCCAGGGTGGGTTCTGTGTGCATCGGGTAATTGAGATAGCCGGGCATGTAATTGTTGAGCACCCCCATATCGCAAGCGCCCTGAACGTTAGGCTCGCCGCGTAGCGCATTGACGCCGCTGCCGGGCTTGCCGATATTCCCGAGTAGCAGTTGCAGGATGGTGAACGCGCGGATACCCTGTACCGCCGTTGTGTGCTGGGTCATCCCCAAGGCATACAAGATCGTACCTGGCCGGTGCGCAGCCATCGTCTCCACAATTTTCTGAATCTGCTCCGCCGGGATTCCGGTAATGCGCTCCCCCACCTCGAGGGTGTATCGGCCGAAGAACTCGCGCAGGCGGGCAAAGATGCAATGCGGATCGTCGAGCCTCGTCGCCGCGCGCGGGCGCCCGCCGCCGTCGAGCTGATAACCCCAGGATTCGCTGTCGTACTTCCGGGTCTCCGGGTCGTACCCGCTGAAGAGTCCATCTTTGAAGTCAAAGTCCCCCCGCCCGAGCAGGAGGGCATTCGTGTGAGTGGTGACGAAATCCTCGTCGTACAGCTTGTGGACGAGGATATAGTTGATCATCGTATTTAGTAACGCGGCGTCGGCTCCCGGGCGGATCCTCGCGAAGATATCCGCCGTGGCCGAGGTACGGGTAAACCGTGGATCGACATGGATGATTACAGCGCCGTTTTCCTGAGCCCTCCGGATCCACTTCATGGCCATAACGTGATTCTCGGCCACATTACTGCCCTGCACGAGAATCGCTTTTGAGTGTTGAAGGTCGGCCCAGTGATTGGTCATCGCCCCCCGTCCGAACGAGGCCCCCAGACCGGGGACCGTTGGGCTATGTCAAAGACGGGCCTGGTGCTCGACGTAAGCCGTGCCCAGAAGGCGTGCCGCCTTTTGGAACAAGTAACATTCCTCGTTCGTGTTCTGCGCACCTCCCATGAAGGCGAACGCGTCGGTCCGGTTTACGGGCACGTCCCTGTCGCCACTCTTCTCAGTGGCGATCCAGTGCGCATCACGAACTTCGCGGATCTTATGTGCGATGCGGTCCACGGCATCTTCCCAGGTAATGTCTACCCAATGATCACTGCCTGGCGCACGGTAACGAGGCGTCTGGTTACGCAGCGGCGAGGCATGCGTGGCGAACATCGCCATGCCTTTTACGCAGAGCGAGCCCTCATTGACTACGTGGTCGAAATCCCCTTCCATCTTGATGAGCTTGCCGTCGCGCACTGATGCGACCATCCCGCATCCACACGAACAGAAATTGCACGAGGTGGTGAATTCGGTTACATTCGCCAGTTTGAGAGTATCCGTCGAGGCTTTGATGACTCCCAGATCCACTATTCCTGCGAGCGCCAGTCCCTTGCTGCCGCCAATTACCAGCCGCAATAGCTCCCGCCGGTTCAGGAGTGCGGGAGACTCTCCGAGCGGTCGGCCGGATAGCACTCCTTTTTTGTTGCGGATGTTCATCCAAGCACCTCCTCCGCGTCAATATCGCCTTCGCGCGACACGCAGGTGTTTACCTACTTCTTCTGAGCCTCACAGTTAGCCAAAGAATGTTCATTGTCCTTGTAGCAGGCGCCGGTGGTATTTAGATTCTTGCCCATCTCTACTTTGTCGCTTACTGTCTTTGCGTGGCAGAAGGTGCACGATTTCTTCTCCTTTTTTGCATATTCCTGAGTGCCGTACACGGATGATGTGCAAACCGCAATACCACAAAGCAGGATGGCGGCCGGAAGAATGACTTTGATCGTTCGCATTCGGTTCTCCATAAACTTGGTATTTGGTGTCGAGTATGCCGCTGCTTGGCGCTGAAGATCGCGGCTGTGACACGGAGACGTTTCAATGCCTGCTCACCCTCCTTGCATCTGAATCGTCGATTCACTTGGCTATTCCGACGCGTTTCCGAGTCGTACAGTCCAGCCAGCTCATGTTGCAGGTGATGTCGTCCTCGGTATCCTGGATCTACTTTTTTGCTCCAACCAGACGCAGAGCTTCTCTTATCGCGTCAGTCGGACGCCGGTCATGAATATATTGGTGCGGAATGCCTCGAAGTAGTAGAACTGCTCACCGAAGCCATAGTACTGCCACTCACTGTTCCAAATGATATTTTTGTGCAGCGGGACCGACAGCCGGGCGAGCGGCTGATAATAATGGGTCGGTCGGCTACCGTGTGAGATGAAAAGCGACCCGCCGGCCGTCAGTTTCGCACCTGTTATCCGGGGCAGAACGATGTCGATCGCCGCCGCCGCCTGGTGAGCGGTATCGCGATACGACGAGGTGGCCGCGGTGAAGAACGGGAGGTCGATGTACCGGATATCGGAACGGATGGTAGCGCGGTCGTACTCGCCGGTGAAAGAGACTCGCTTGCCGCCATTCGGCGTCCAATCGAGGCTGACCGCGTTGTCCCGGCTGCGGTAATCAAACCTGATGTCGGGCGCCGGGTTCTGGTTGTCGAGCACGCGGAACCTTGCCTGAACCAGCAGCGACGCCGTGAGCTGCATCTTGCCGCTCAGCCTGCCGCGATGATAATCATTCAAGCTCGTCCGGTAGTATATATGGTCGCTGGAGGCGTCCTCGTAGTCGGCGGTGATCGAGAGGCGCTGGACGGGCCGGTACGTGAGGCCGGCGAGACCTACATTTCGGTGCAAGTGGCCTGATTCGAGAGGCCCCGTCTGGCTAAGGCGCCCCGCCCGCACGGTCACATCCCCAGTGGTGTACCGGTAGCCGCCCCGGAGAGTAATGCCGAAGCCGACATCTGCCATCACGTCCGTTTGCGACTCCGTTGAGCTCACCTGTTGAAACGTGCTGAGCGCCGTTGCCGGCGCCGTCAGGAAGTCCTTGAACGCTTGTGGACTGAATAGGCCGAACCCGGAATCGTGGAATCGATCAATGTTGACCACTTGGAGAATTCGGATGCGTTTCCATTGGAATTCAGCGCCGCCAGTGCCGGACGTATGCGGCTGGATAGCGTTGCCCGATGCAACCGCATACTGGCCGGGGAAGAAGACGTATGTCGCGGAGTCGAACAGGTTACCCGCGGCTACTTCGGAGTAATTCACGGTAGTTTTCGGCTGGCTGTAGAGAAACTGTCCATTAAGGTGCAGCCAGTCCACGGGCCGCGCGGTAGCCAGAATGCGGCTGAAGATACCCGTGTTGCGGATCCCGTACGCCTGGTTGAGGCTCGTGAGGCTGGTAAGTTGACCGGCGATCCGTGTGGTGCGGTCGCCCGGATTCGAGCCTGCCCAGTACGTGTTATCGTCCTCTTTGTAGACGTTCCCGCCCTGCTCAAAGGTGAGATGAAAGCGATTGAATTCGAGCCGGAGGCCACCGCGATACCGGTCGGCGTGGTTGCGGACCAGGTAGGGAAGGGGAAACTCGTTGGTGCCGTCAAGAACCCAGGTTTCGATCCCGTGGCCGCCCGCCGAATCGCGGTCATAGGCGAGAAACGGGATGATCCGGCTGCCGGGGCGCAGGTCAAGGTCGAAGCTCGCGACCCGACGATTGATATCAAAGGCACGCTCATTGAATCCGAGAGACGAGAGCCCGTCCTGAGCCGAAGGATTCGCGTAGCTGGGCACCGCATTGAAGTAGGCAATGTTGCGGTAATCGAAACGAAAGTCGTAAAGCTTGGTCTTGCGCAGATCTAGGTGGGCCGTATTGTACGGGTCGCCTCCCCACCCGACCCCGCGGAGAGTAAGTTCGTCGTACAACCTATTTCTTTTGAGTGTCAAGTCGAAGCCGAAGAGCTTCGGTCCCTCCCCGAGATTGACGACGCTGCGATATTGCTCGTAGCTCCCACCGACATCGGTTACCCATCTGTACCCGACATCCACATATCCGCTGATCCACGATTCGGTGGACGGGGCCGCAGTGGCAGCTTGCGCTTCGGTAGCCGGCGCGGCTTGAGCTTGCTCGGATTTTGACGGTGTGGCATGCTTCTGGGATTTATCGTCGACCGGCGTCTGCTGGGCAAATGATGGCAGCATCAGCAAGAAAACCGCTATAAGTCTCATTTGAATAAATCCCGGTCGACATAGGATCCGTGCACCTTCTGGTGGCAAAGCGTGCACTGCTGAAATCGCGGACTCCGCAAATCGTGCAACGCGGGCGGGATGGATCCCAGTGTGGCGTTCGCGGCTAGTGTGGGCCCCGGCAAGCTCGCGTGGCACTCCAGGCAGACAAAACGTACCTGCGCTCGCGTCAGCATCCACGGATTGGCCGAACCGTGCGGCTCATGGCATGTGGAGCAAGGCTCGGTTTTCACGGGTGCGTGCTCAAAAACAAAAGGCCCACGCTTATCTCCATGGCATTTGAAGCAGCCGGGCTCGTTGGCATTGGCAGTCTGCAGCATCCCGCGCGCGATGACACCCCCATGCGGGTTGTGGCAATCAACGCAGGACATCGCACCTTCGGGGACGGGGTGCTTGAACGGGCGTCTAAAGCTAGTCCAGACGTCCGTGTGGCATTTAGCGCACTGGACATTGATGTCCGCTAGTTTGCGCGCGACCAGCCCGTTTCCATTGTCCTTATGAATAAAGTGGCAAGACGAACAACTCACCTGGTTCCGTACATGGCTGCTGTTCAAGCGCCCGGCATGTGTCGGCTGGTTTAAGTGACATGTCAGACAAAGCTTGTCGTTCGCCGCTGGCTTCAGCTTCGCCGGTTGAATAATGTCGGCGGCACTCAATGACTCGGCGTGTCTGCTGCCCGGGCCATGGCACGACTCGCAAGCTTTGGTCTCCCACTCGCGTTTCTTGTCAGTTTCGAGTTTTTCGTGTGGGCTTGTCTGAAATGTCTTGAAGATGTCTTCGTGGCAGCCCTGGCACGTAGATGAACCCACGTATTCCGCGGGTTTGTTGGGAGCAGGTGCGCTTTGGGCAGGACTGCCATGTTGTTCCTGGGCGCCCCGCAGATCGCTAGCGCTGATGATCGCCGCCAGCGCCGCTAACAGCAAAAGCGCAGCCTGTAGACGCGCTCTGCGACTCATCAATAACAAGCGGATTCTCTCCTGTAGAATTACTGCTCCACATGACCCTCATCGACTCTCAGGTCGGAGGTCGAAGCGGTCCGGCCATCGTGTCGGCTTTGCGCTGTACCTGTTCCACGAGCCCCGAACACGCGCGCATGGAACGCGCTTTGGAATTCCATCGTGGCGGCTAATACTGAGCATGCATTTTGTCCACGGCGAACGTAGCGTCCGAGGCGTGGCAAACCGCGCAACTCTCGCCGATCGTGGTGGTGTTAGCTAACATGTGCGACGAAGCCGGCTCGGTCACGTGGCAGCCAATGCAAGCCGAAGAGTTCGGTTTCACCGGATTGATGAATCCCTGCGGATCGAGAACGTCGTTCACACCGCCTGAAGTAGCCTGAGAGTCATTCATGTGGCACATTTGGCAATTCCGGGTGTCGCCCGAGCTCCCCTGCGGGCTCAGCGCTGGATACCGCACTTCCGTAAAATCATTGACGCTCCCATTTCGGCCGATCACGGTGTAGCTTTTCCCGGCTTCCTTCAGGTTCTCGCCTGAGTGGATGCGATGAATCAGCAAGTTTAGATTGATACCCTGAGGTGGTTTGGTTTGCTCGGCAGGATCGTCCGCCTCAGGCCGCTGCGCAGCATCGGTATTGGACGGGTTATGGCACAGGACGCACATATCGATCTGATTGCGATTGCCGCCATGCAGGCTCAGGTTGAAATGACACTGGTTGCAGGAGGCGGCTTGCGCGATCTGTCGCCGCGGCTGCACGTCTGAGCCGTCAACTGAAAAATACGCCACTTTGTTGTCGCCACCGTACTGAACGTCCATCTGGGTAACGGTTCCCGGCAGGAGAGTTTCAGTACGCCGGCCCTCCATGCCAATCGCGAAGGTCCCTTGGGCTCCGGCAGGCACGGCGTGCTTGAACGTATAAGTGCACACGCCGTCGGCTCCGCATTGAGCTGCCGTTGTCGCGCTCTCCGATACGTACCCGGGTGTCGTCACATCCGCGCCGAAGCTGGTATTGCCGTAGTCTGTCGTCGGTCCTGCCATCACGAATGACAGGTTGTTCAAATTGCCGAGAGGAATCGCGGCGCCCCCGTTGTCCGTTACGGTGAAGGTGACTCGCGGCTTCTGACCCGCCAATCCGTTTTCTATTTTTTTAATTTGGAAGACGAGGCCCTGGAGACTGGTCGAATCCTGGGGAACCAGGTGTGCTCCTTTAATCGACGCGTCGAAGTCCAGCTCGCCTTGTGGAATATGGCACATAGAGCATTGGTTGTCGCTGATCTGGGGGCCGCCCGCATGGTTTGCGCCGCTGGCAAAGTTGACATCATCGTGGCAGGAGCCGCAAGCTACCCGGGTCGGCTTAGTCAGATAAGCCGTGGCTTGCGCGGCGCCGGAATCCTGTTGGTGGCACACCTCGCAACGCCGCGGATCGGAGGGAAGGACGACGGTCGAGAAGTCAGCCACGCTTCCTTGAAAGCCGATGATCTGATACGGATGGCCTTCCTGGACGCTGGGCAACTCGGACCCCATGTGGATCTTATGCACCATCACGGGCAGGTCGAGGGTATTGCCCGTATCGGGATCGCTGGTTTGCGGCGTATGACACAGGACGCACATCTCGACGCCGCGCCTCGAACCGCCGTGCGCGGAGAGCTGATCGTGGCACCGGTTGCAGCTCTGGGTTCGAATTACGTCGTGCGTAACGCTAACCGGTGAGCCGTTCGGGATGAAATTGAAAGTAGTGCTGGCGTAGTTTGTCCCCAGCTCAAATTCGCTCAAGTCGCGCGATCCATAAATGCCGATGGTGTGCGTGATTGCGGGATTAAACATCGAGGGCGCATGAGTGGAGAATGTGTAGCGGTAGCTGTCCCCGACCGCGGTGAAAGCGCCATTCGACTCCGCGGCAGCCTGGCTGACCGTTCCGGAGACCGCGCCGGTCGCGCTTCGGGTGATGTAGTCCACGTACTGCTGTTGACCCGCCGGGATGTAAGCGGCGATAAAGCTGAGGGAAATCACTCCGGGCGTCAATACTCCAGAGCGATCCAGAGGGAGACCCTGCGGGTCAGTAAGGGAAAAATCCACTGTAATAGTCCCATCCTGCGCGATCGCAGCCGATGTAATCTTGATCGTCAACCCTGGCCGCACGAACAGTACCAGCTTCGGATCGGCGTAGAATGCCTTTTCGTTTCGCCTAAACGGCGTTGTCGAGGCGCCGCTCAGCAACAGGGTCAAAATCAGCCCGGTGACTCCGGCCACGCCCTTTGTTCCAAGTCTGACCATGATGGTTCCTCCATCTGTTCCGATACGCTCGTTATTTTCTTTGGAGCCTGGTGATCCTCTCCTGGACACCCAGAGTCCTTAGCACCTCGGGCGATGCCTCCGATGTAGCGACAATCTCGTGACAGGCGGCGCAATCCTGTGTAATCGTCTTCCCGTCAGCCGACGCATGAGCCTCATCGTGGCAGCGGAAACAGCCGGGAAAATCGGTATGGCCCAAGTTATTCTTGTATGTCCCCCATGTGACACCAAGATCGGGAAAGACATTGTTGTTATATATGGCAAGCACCGCCTTAGCCGCTGCCTCGACATCTTCCGAACGGGATTGATATGTCTCCGATTGCTCCTCGCGGTAGTAATCGCGGATCGCGTCAGGAATTTTGTGACCTGCCTCTTCGCTGGTCGCATAATTCACTTGCAGCGCCTCCAGGGCCTTCTTCTTGATGAACGGCAGTGACACCGGAATCCGGCCGATGGCCATCGCCTGGTTCAAGGCCCGGTCTGGGAGTTGGAACGTGTGCGTCGGCCGGTTATGGCAATCCACGCACTGCATGGTGTATGTGAGCAGCTTTCCAGCGTCGGGATTCGCGCCCTCGACGGCATATGCTCGAACCTCATTTGTGCTGGTGTTTCTGTACTCCACCCAGGGAATGGTTTGACGAGTTGAATCCGTGGATGCGTAGCGAATGGATACGCCAGGCCCGAAATGCGATCCGTGGATGCCGCGCATACCTCCACCCCCCACCATCATCGTCAAAACGGTTTGAGACGGGGTATTGTGTTCGTCGTCGGCATAGTGAGAAATCACTTGCAGCCGGGCGCCCCCGAACATCGCCGGCCAGTGGCACTTTTCGCAGGTTTCCGAAGCCGGGATCAGCCGGTTGCTCTCCATCGCGGACTGAATTGGCCGGGGGAAATTGTTGAAGAGGACGCTCAGCAACTGTCGCGTCCCGGCCACCTTGCTCGCTACCCATCCGCTGGCCCCCGGTGTTACATGACATTCGACACAGAGTACGCGCGCGTGCGGCGAGATCCCATACGCAGTAAACTCCGGCTTCATTACATGGCAGGCTTGGCCGCAAAACTGAGGTTCCTCCATGTACATGACAGCGCTATAAGAGAGCTGCGACATAATCACGACGTTTGCCAGGGTTGCGGCAATCAGGAAGACTGCCAACCGTTTCCGCGCGGTCTCTCGCGTAAGAATTGTTGTCACGTCCCGTCGAATAGCCCGCCTGGACAGCCACATACCGATCGGCATTAGCGCTAAACCAACAGCGAAGGCGATCGGAAGAACTACGAAAGACAGAATTCCAATGTAAGGATTGGCGGCGTGCCCGCGAACCTGCGTCGGGAGCGTCAGCAGCCATGAACAGGCCGCGACGGTGGCCACAAAGGCTCCGACCATAGTGAGCCAATGGCTCGTTAACAGAATCACGACCGGTCGCTTGTCGTCGCCCCACACCAGGTCCCTCCAAAACTCTAGCCCGGGGCTGCGGACCCCAGCTTACGACGATTGATGATCAGGCTGGAAGCATAGACGCCTTATTTTTGCGCGCGGTGCTGAACGTGGCGCGCCGCGGGGCCGAGCAAGCGCATTGATAGCCACCTCGGATAGCATCCGACTGCGGCTCGCGGCAGGGAATCCAGGGCAAGCCTTGCGGCAACGGATCTGGTCATTCGCCCCGGATCTGATCGGGACTGTGTACGCTAGTGTCTCCGCTTCTGCTCGAGCTTACGGGACCATAAAGCAACCAGCGAACCCTATTAACTGTTTGTCTTGGGCTTTCCGGCAACGCATCGCGCCGAATGGAATTCAGCTCCGAAAGTCTAGTGATCAGCCAAAGCCGAAATAGGAAATTGTTCTGCCGTCGTCTTCATTCCGGTGAGCACCTGCAGTTGCTCCTGAACGGCGGCCCACTCTTTCGGATTCTTTTTGGTTGAGATAGGCGCTCCCGGGTCGGCGTAATACGCAATAAGGTTCTGCTTGAGCCTGGCTGGAATCTGCTCCATGGGCATCTTCGTGATTCTGGCAAGCAGTTGAGCATATGTCTTGTCGGTCAGAGGATATCCGCCAGGGACCACCCGCTCCCCCGTATCGAGATCACGGTCCACCAGATCGGTGTCGATCCGCGCCGCCATCAATCGCTGCAAAGAAATGGCCAGCATTGCGGTGGAGAGATTTACGCTCGCGATATACGCCTGCTCCGTCTTCGCGGTAGGGCCTTCAATGGCGAGCATCTTGAGCATGCCGATTTTTGGCAGAATCGCGATGACTCCGGCAAGGAGGTGAATGCGGATTCCCGGCTTTCTGCGGTACCGGTCCCACCCCGCTTCATCCGAGAGTTGCTTAATCTGATGCTCATATTGTTCGAGCTCCGAACCGGGTCCATCGGCAAGAAAGCGTTTTTTATGCAGAACCGCTTCGGCATAGGTGAGATTGGGTAAAAAACTCCGCGCACCGAAACGGAACGTTTTCATTGCAGGAAAAGGCCCACTTATAATCTCCCGGAACGGAATTCCGTACGTCTCATAAAATGCAGTGGCGAGTTGTTGCCGCGATACCTCCAAGCCGATGAAATTCACATAGGCTAGCGGAGCCAGGCGCAACTTAGCCGCCTGATGGGCGTCAAATGCCCACTCCACTTGGCTGTGCTCGTGCTTGCCCTGTGCGTAGTTCACGGATGAACCGTACTTCGCGCGAAGCCTTGCGAACGTGTTTGCGACGGATGGATTGGTTGCCTGGGAATGTCCAATGCTGTCCCCCACATAGTGCGAGAGTGCGCCGATGGCGAAGGCGAACTCGTCGGCTGTGTGCGCGTGCTGAAAGAGGCTCTGCACGAAATCGCCGGTGCGGACGTAATGCGTTAGATTTGAGAAGAATTCATTTGCAAAGGGATAATACCCAAAATCCTGTATGAGGCAGCCGCCATATGCGAATGCATGTGCTTTTCTCAGTTGCTCGCTGGTGAGCGAGGGAAAGCGGTGCAACAGTATCGGCACGATGATGCCGTCCCACGCCTGATCGATTAATTGATGATGCGTCAAAACGCCGTATGCTCTGCCAGACGGAGGCGACGCCAGCATCAGCGGGAGGCTTAGCGTGATCGTCGCAAGCCATCTGCGGTACTTTAACCTGCGCCTGCAAACACTTGAAGACGTACTCGCTTTTGCGGCCACTGTTTTCCTACCAGGCGTCGAAATGTTAGGCCCGCCGGATAATACAATTCATCGAGGGGGTTGCTTCCCTCGGTCGGAGGGTGCCGGCGCCCGTAGGCATGGATGCATCCGCACATTCAAAGTCTCCTTGTTTTCCAAAATCTTCAGTGATTCAGCGCCTTATGCCTAAATCGGAGTCAAAAGGGATTCAATTCCTCCGCCGCACCAACTGACAAGTTGATTCTGGGCGTCCCGCGAACAATGAGAATGCCGGCAAACGGCTGAGCGCAAAGTGCCGCAACGGAATAATCGGGCCGCGGAGCAATTTCTGCCAGGCGGGGCGGGGAAGCCTTCCAACTAAGGATTTCGCCGCGGTTCCATCGGTGAGATGCTCGCGAAGTAAAGTATCGTACCGTTGCGGAGGGCGCAAAATACTATTTGGTGATCGTACACAGAAGATCACTGACCATCTGCCGGCGGCGCGGTTTTTGGGATCATCGAGGCTATCTTCAATTTGCAGAATTAATGGTGCCTAAGATTTCAGGCCACGATTTCTGCGGCGGCGCAAGGACTGTTTCAGTCCCGGATCTTGGGAGTTAGTATTCGGAGTGGGTGCAGAAGGGTCCGCCGCCGAATTACTTCGAGAGTATTGACCTCGGTGTTCTAAATTCTGCTTCGCACTCTCATCTCTTAGAATCCGTTAGACAAAACATAATATATTCCGATCGACATTTGAACGTAAGTCTGTTTGCTGACGATCACTTTTATTTGAGGCCGTATGCCCCAGTTGTCGGCCAGCTGATATTGTAATCCGCCGCCCGTCACGAAAGCGGCGTTGAACTGATCCACATGATGGGTTACGGCGTTCCCCTGGGGTCCCAAGGCATCCTGGTGGAAATGGTCCCAGAGTAGGCCAACTCCCGCGATTCCGTAAGGCTGCCAGCGTTCGCTTACGGGAATACGAATGTGAAAATCGAGGTCGAAGTTCCAAAGGTGAGAGTCACGAACCGTCGAGGGGTCGAGCCCGGGCCGGATGGTATGGGAACCCAACGGCTGGTAAGATGCTTCCACCAGCATCATCCCGTAACGCGAGATGGCTACTCCTGAGCTGCCACCAACCATGGGATGATTACCAATCCCAAGCGAACCTCCGCCAAACAGCGAAACTTCGCCCTCACCAGTCGAAGCCGGCTGGGCCAAAACGACTGCCGGCGCAAGACTGGAAATTGACAGGAGAATTGCCCAAACCCACGATCCAGAGATTCCGTTCGACATAATACTCCTCCTCCAAAAAGCATCCGCTAACCTCATAGGCCAGGCGCCACCTGTTCTGCTGTAGGCCATGTCCAACGCATGTTGACCGCGGCCGATCCCGGCACCGGCCTGGGTTGGCAGCACGCAGATCACCCAACCAGCCGAACTGGCACATCTCAAAGAACGGGACCGTATCCCACACGACACCGCAGCCCATCCCGCGCAGCACAAATACTTGCCGTTCTCCGTATGGAAGATGCTTATTGGCTTCGAACTGACATCTTTGAGCCGGAATGCGGCTGCCCCTAATGGGGTAGAACAGGGTCGCTCGGGTATCCCGTTGCACTCGAACTCCAAGCGCGGCGGAAGTAATCGCCTGATGGAATTGATCCTTGATGCTTAGAGACAGAGGTGCGTTTGGGACAATGTCCTTCACCATGCCTTCTTGACCCGCTCTTATCTGACGTTGACTGAAACGTAGGCGTGCAGATACCCTCCATTTCAACCGGCACAGCCCTTGAAAGAACAGGGTGTGTGGCCGTATTGACTGAGCGGGGACTGTCAGGCCGTTAGCCCCGGAGGCCTCACCGCCACCAAACGATTCGTAGCGCGCTCGTTCCGCGCCGAGAGCAAAGGTGAGCCGGTACACATCGTTCTTAAGATTCAACCGGCAAAAGATGTCCGGGCCATGTGTTTTCGCACTCGTCAATACGCCTGCTAGCGCCAAGATCGAGGGCTGACGTATCCGGTCGGACGCTGAGTGAGAGGAGACATATGCCGCCAGGGGTGCGACGCGAATTCCTATCGCTTCCCTGGAAATCGGGACCGGAGCAAAGATGAACTCTCCTCTTCGGCGCCTGGCTGGACTCGTACCGACGTCGTTTACTGCCGTGGGCGCGGACTGAATTGCACCAAAGGGTTCTGCCCCGCCGGTATCAACAGGTAGATCTTCTACTTGCGAATCTGCCAATCCGATGTGCGCCCGTTTGGGCGGCTGATGTGAAACGCTTGAGGCGGTCTGAGCCACGGCCAAAATCCGAGGAATCCGTTACGGCAAACAGAAAAAGCAGTAACGGCCCAATTCGTCAATCCCCGCGGCGACTTCTTCATTTCACTTTCGTCGCGGGACTGGACGGCGTGCGGTGTCCAGGAGAAGTTCCAGGACACAGATGCTCTGATGCATACTGGTAGTTTGTTTTTTTTGCCGAGAGGCTGGAATCTCACTTCCGGGGATTGGCCACCTCCTTCCATCTCTTGGAGTTATGCAGCAAAAACTGTTTGGCGCTGCCGTGGCTAATGGTTGACTTCAGATGAGGACGCTTTTAACGGACGTCATATTCGCGGCGAAGGTGGAGGCCAACCGTATTGAGGGACGGGCCGCTTATACCGGATAGTCTGTCAATCGTGCCGTACAGAGCGGTTGACACGCAAGTTGGGAGCGGACCACGGCACAATTCGGTGGTTCGGCCCTGGGATGACCGCCAGGATCTGTCAGGGAACAGGTTCCCTCTCGACAGTAACTGCCTCCCGGCCAACCAGCATCACTCACTCTCGCTCACGACCGGCAGCAGAATATCGAACCGCGCGCCCTGACCCGGCTCACTGTTGACGACGATGTGTCCTCCGCTTTGAGCAACGATTCCGTAAACGGTCGAAAGCCCCAAGCCCGTACCCTGCCCTGGTGCTTTAGTCGTAAAGAATGGTTCGAAGATGTGAGTGCGGATCTCATCTGTCAACCCGACGCCACTGTCCCAAACCGAGAGTCTCACGTAAATCCCGGCCTTGATTCCCGGGAAAGCTGCGTTTTCTTCTCCGATGGTGAGATTGGATGTGGCCACGGTTAGCGTCCCGCCGTACGGCATGGCGTCACGAGCGTTGGTGATCAGATTCGCCAGAACACGTTGTATCTGCGCCGGGTCGGCATACACAAGCCCAATCGGCGCCTCCAGGGCGAAGATCAGCTCGTTACCGATGCCGGCCAGCGTGCGGATAATCGATTCATCGCGAACAATGACATCGTTAAGGTTGATTATCTGTGGTTGCAGGGCCTGCTTCCGGCCAAAGGCCAACAGTTGACCGGTCAACCCGGCGCATTGCATAGCTGCGCTCTTAATCGCGGACAGATTTCCATACGCGGAATCGGTTTCACTGGTCTCTTCCAGCAATAGCTCAGCGCTTCCCAGGACAATGCTCAGCAGATTGTTGAAATCGTGAGCCAGGCCGGACGCGAGGTGACCAATACTCTCGAGTTTCTGCGCCTGCCGCAGCTCCATCTCGAGCGCCCTCTCGTGCGTGACATCCCGCCCGATTGCGGCCAGGTACGTCCAATGGTCGTACTTATCTTGCAGGGCAGTAGTGTCCCAGGCGATCACACGGGGTGGTCCTTCGCGCGGAACAATTGTCCCCGTAAAGTGCACGCTGGCATGCCCGGCGCTGTGGTCCGGTCCTACTGCCGCTTGCCACATCGCAGGCTCACCACTGGCGACAACTCCCTCTAGCCAGGTGAGTGTGGATATCTCTTCCATCGACCGTTCCGACAGCCGGAGGAAGTACTCATTCGCGAACGTAACTGTTCCTTGCAGATTCAGTATCACCGCGGGGAGCTGAACTTTTTCCAACACCTCGCGAAAGCGCCTTTCGGAAGCGGCCAGGGAAAGTTCGGTCCGCCGCAATTCTGTAATGTCCCTTGTAGTGCCCCAGATCCGGCGAAGCGCCCCATCTTCTACGATTCCGAATTGGCTGCGCAACCGGTAAACCTGTTCGCCAGCTCTGTCTTGTAACGTCGTCTCCAACGTAATTGGCCGAAAACCGGAGCGGACCGCCGCCCGTAGTTCTTCTCGTGAGTCGGGGTTGATTAGATCGACAAACTCTTCAAATCGGCAACCCACCAATTCTTCACTGCTACTAACGCCGGCCAGCTTCGCCAACGCCTCATTGCATTCGGCGAGGTATCCAAAACGATAAATCCAGTCGATCTGCTCCTCTTCCGGAAGGCCCAGCGACACGGGCTGCTCGATTTCGATGCGCCACATCGCATCCGGATTGGCAAAGATGAACGCCTGGAGGCGCTCCTCGTTCTGCCTGTGCAAGTCCTCGGATCGTTTTCTTTCGAGTTCGGCGGCGGCACGCGGCACGAACGCTTCCAGAACGGATTTCACGACTTGGATGTTGTTAAAGCTCTTTCTGGACACCATCGCGAGGAGTCCCGCTGCTTGCCCGGCCGAATCAGATAGGCGGATGCCGAGAAATCCTTCGGCCTCCAAGGTCTGGATCAGATGGTCAAGTGGGAATAGGAGCTTTGCATCCCTGCTGCAGGCATATGAGCCGTCTGATACGACCTGGCCTGACGCCGTGCCTGAGAGGGGCTGCCCGAAATTCTGCGCCAATTCCTGACCGTCGCAGACGGCCAGTGTTCTGATCTCATCCTCGGGTGCTCTCGTCAGTTCACCAAGATATGTGCAATCAGTCTGAAAGGTGGTCGAGAGATATTTAACGATCGACTGGAAGAAATCGGCGCCGAGAGTGGCGGAGAGCCTCTTCGCAATCTGTAAGACCCGGCGTCGCTGCTCGGTCTCACCACGGACTCTCATCTTGCGCGACTGGGCTGGTTCAGGCATTCGGGGAGCAATGCGTCATGGCACTCTCCAATCGGCCATCAGTTCAAACTGTAGACGGGTCTCCACGGGGATCTTCAGGTGCGGCTCGGCGGTGGCCGCTAACGCCGTTCCGCCCGCGCCCCCTACGAGGGCGCCAATACCGGCGCCTTTACCGCCACCCGCGATTCCTCCGATAATGGCTCCGAGTCCAGCGCCGCCGACAACTTTGCCGGCTGTTTTCTTGCCCTCTCCGGCTGACTTCGTTTCCGAGACACTGGTGGTTACCGGGTACGAGCGGCCAGCCACAGTGATGGCGCTGACCTTCAAAGCGATCACGTCGCTGCCTTTCATCTTCCCGCCCTGTTGCACCTTGGTAGCCACCAGCACTACATCTGCACCGCGCGGAACAACCACGTCACCGCCCGACATGATTGGGTCGTCGATGCCGCCGCGGAACTTCGCTCCGGCCTTCGTGTGGTCCACATCGATGAAGTCGATAGTGCGCACGCGGATCGTGGTCCCCGCGGGAACTATAGCCGGCTTGCGAAGGGGTCGCGAAGCCGGCCGCGCAGCCGGAGCCGATGACGCCCCCGGCGGTGCTGAGAAATTGATGGCTTCAATACTATCTAATGCCACCTTCATAGATTTCCCCGAGGATGGCAGAAACTCGATCTGACGGGCAGTCGCACCCAAGAAGGTGCCGTTGATCTCCTTGCCGTTTCGCAGAACGAGATTGTCGGCATGGATCGGCAGCGTGGCGAATGCCAATGTCAGGAAGCAGATTCCTTGATCGAAGTGTGCCATGTTGCCCTATTCACTTCTCACCGATTACTGGCAATTGCGCTGAAATCTGCAGGTCCATGATTCGTTCCAACTGGTTTTCCACCTGCAGAAATCGCGTTGCCGTTATGCCGCCCAAGGCGCCAGTCATGCGAGCGTAATACTTTTTCTTCAGTGCATTCCGCTGCTCTTCGATACTCAGCACCTGATTCCCAAGCTGCTCGGCTACAGCGTCAGTCAGGTTATCGTAGTGGTCTGAATAGCTCTTTACCAAGGCCACGACCTGGTCTCCAAGAACCGCATACTCAGCCTCGTACTCTTTGTAGATAGGCCAGAATTTGGTCGCCTGATCGGTGTCGAGTAGCAAGACCTCACCCAGGATCTCGGCCTTGGAGCTTTTCAAGTCGGTCCGCAGCAGCTCGATATAGGCGCGGGTGTTTACATCCTCATTAGACACGGCTTCCGGTTTCCCGACGCCGACCGCCCGGGAGGCAGATTTGACCGATGTCTGGCACTGTAGTGCGGCAGTGGCTAACAGGGTACAAGTAACGGCGATATAAGTTCTCGTCATATGCAGGCGTTGTGGTGATGTTCTGCACGAAGGACTGGATCTAGAAAATGCGGCGCTGCATATCACCCGAATAGAGGAAAGATCCTGCACCATCGGATCTCTGGCCAGAATCTGTGTCAAAGGCGATGGACTAGTGCAAGAGGACGAAAACGTCCCCCTATGAGATACCCAAACCGGGCGATACGAACCTTTACTTTGGCGCTGTGCGGCATGGTGGTGCTGTCTGCGGAATCCGGCGGCAGGCGACCCACGGATTCAGTTTTGTCCACAGACCGAGGCTGGCCGCGCCAATACAGCGATGGGACCGCGCGCCTCGTGCTGTATCAGCCCCAGGTGGACACCTGGACTGACTTCAAAAAGCTCACGGCACGCTTCGCAATGTTGCTGACCACCAGCAAGGGCGCCCAGCCAGTCTGGGGCGTATTGTCGATCACTTCCGGCACTCTGGTCAACCTGGAGTTGCGGACGGTTGCCTTTGAGAAGTTTGCCGTCACAAGCATAAATTACCCATCCGCGAAGGACGAGGCCGAGGCCAAGGTTTGGCAGACCCTGACAGCCAAGCTCTTACCGGCGTATCCCACGACTTTGGCGCTAGACCGGGTCATGGCGTATATGGACGAGAGTCCCTTGGATGTGCGCCAGACCGACGTCCTGCTCGTACCGCCTCCCATCCTGGTGAGTACGCAGCCGGCAGTACTCGTAATCATCGACGGAAAGCCGATCCCGATCGATATAGAAGGGACCAGTCTGCAGAGAATTGTGAATACCAATTGGGATCTCTTCTTTGATAAGAAGGCCGATCGCTATTACCTGCGGGATGATAAGGCCTGGCTTTCGGCAAGGAACATGACGGACGCATGGATGCCCGTCACGAAGCTGCCGAAGGATTTCTCCAAATTGCCGGCTACCGACCTGTACAAAGAAGTCTTGCACTCGGCTGCCAATCCGCAAAAACCTGGGGCGATGAAACTGGTGCTGCTGGTCGAAAAGCCTACAGAGTTGATCGTGCTCGATGGAGAGCCGATCCTCGCGCCAATAGAAGGTACGCATCTGATGTGGGTGACGAACACCGAGTGCGACATTCTCTTCGATCGCGATGCCGGGCAATTCTACTTTCTTACTTCAGGACGATGGTTCCGTACTAGCGAACTGAAAAGTAATCAGTGGCTGCCCGCCACCACGTCGTTGCCCGAAGGTTTCAATAAAATCCCGTCCGACCATCCTCGCGCGCATGTGCTTTCCGCCGTACCGGGAAGCCGCCAAGCCGAAGACGCTGTCATAAACGCCTCGATTCCACAGGTCGCAACTATCAGCCGGAAATCCGCCAGGGCGGAAGTGAAGTATATAGGAGACCCCACATTCACTCCAATCGGTGAGACCGGCGTGTCATACGCCGGCAACACGCCTAACGACGTGTTTCATTATGCGGATCGATTTTACCTTTGCCTCGATGGTGTGTGGTTCGCATCCATAGAGGCAAAGGGTCCATGGGGGCTCGCCGATAACATTCCGAAGGAAATCTATTCCATTCCGCCGAATTCGCCCAAGTACCACGTGACATACGTGGACGTTTACGACTCTACCGAAGACACTGTTACCTACGGTTATACGGGCGGTTACACCGGAGTTTATGTGGGGTATGGTGTGGCTATGTGGGGAACGGGATACTACTACCCGCCATACTACGCTTACGGCTACTATCCGTACCCGGTATATTGGCCTTCCCCTTATTACACATACGGAGCGAGCGCCTGGTATAACCCGGCGACTGGCGCCTACGGACGGGGTAGCGCGGTCTATGGACCATATGGCGGGTATGCTCGCAGCGCGGCCTACAATCCCGTGACCGGTGCGTATGCCTGGGGCCGATCGGCATGGGGCCCCAACGCCGCGGCCGCGTCAAACGGATTCTACAATCCGTCAACTGGAACCTGGGGTGGCAGTTACCATGCCTCGAACGGATACCAGAGTTGGGGCCGGAGCGTGGTTGGACGCGGAGACCAGTGGGCCCGCACCGCGTCGTATTCCAATGGTCGCGGTACGGTCGGAGGCGTTAAGACCTCTACGGGCGGAAAGGCCATTGCCGCTCAAGGCAGTCAAGGCAGGGGCTTCGTTGGGAAGTCGGCCGCCGGCGATTTCTATGCTGGTAAAGATGGCAACGTTTACAAGCGGGATCAGTCGGGCCAGTGGTACAAGAACAACGGTCGGTCCTGGGAGAGCACTAACCGCCCGAACCCGGGTTCGGGTCAGGCGGATGCCGCCGGGCAGTTCCAGTCTGCCCGACTCGGCGGGAGTCGAGACACGGCTGCGGATCGCGCATCGGTCCAGAGCGGGTTAAACCATGACGCATCCGCCCGCATTTCGGGCAACTACAACACGAAGCGGAGCGAATCGGCGAGAAAAAGCAGTGGATGGAACAGTGCTGGCTTTGTGGGCCGGGGCAGCAGCGGATGGTCCGCCCGCTCGCCGGGATTCGGCGGTCGCCGGAGGTAAGCTGCTGTTCATACATCGAGCGGAGCCGAAAAAGAACTACTCGCTGCGCCTCCAGACTGATCGCTGACCGTTTCGAAATATAGGCAGCACAGGATCACGTTCAAGCCCGGTCTGTTCCGGCACGGTTATGAAATGTTTACCGGGGCGACACCCAGCGTAGTATCCAAAGCAGAGTCGACGATAGCCGATCAATTGAAAGCCGAAAAGGCCGTACGTCTCAGATCGAAGGCCGCGCCAATGATCGTCGATCACCGGCAACTCTTCAGAAAACGCAGTAAAGGCAGCTGGGCACGAAACCGAAGTCCATTCCATGTGCGTATCATTGAGACGGCCCGTCTCCCATACAATCGATCAAATACCTTAGACCACACGTTCGTGAATGCCGGCTAACATTGCCTTGCCGATCCACTCATTCCCGCCCGAGGCTCCGTGACAAATTGTCCTGTTTATCTTTTTTTGCACGGCCTTGTCTGTCGCAGATGGGTTCGAGATGCCGTATAGTGCAACTAGTAAGAGTTGAGCCGGTTAACGTGGATAGAAGCTGATATCCCGGACAATTACCATGAGCTCTTGCTGGTACGACCAACTTCGCGCCCGGCTAATCGAGGCTGAGGAAATGGTTCGTGTGCTCGGCGAGGCGCAGGGCGATGCGGTCGTTACGGACCAGGGCGTACACCTTCTTCCTCTCAAGAAAACCGAGCTGGCCCTGCGGGAAGCTCAGCAGGTTCTGGAGGAAAGCGAAGAGCGTTTCCGGCTGGCTCAGAGCGCGGCCCGCTTGGTGGCATGGGACTGGGATCTGGAAACGAACTTCATCACTCTCTGGGGACAATATGCCCAACTTTACGGCCTGAGGCCTGAAAGCACAACGATCACATATGAGGAATGGCTCAACGTGATCCACCCGGACGACCGGAAGCATTTACAGGCCCTCATTGGCAAGGCTCTCGAACGGTCGCAGGCTTTGGAGGGAGAATTTCGCGTCAGATGGCCAGACGGGACCACGCATTGGCTCTTGGTTAGAGGCAGAGTGTTCCTGGATGACTCCGGCCAACCGACTCGCGCCTTGGGCATAAGTGGGGATGTCACCGAGCGTAAGGAAGCTGAAGAGACGCTGCGCACCAGCGAGGAGCGTCTCAAGCGTGCGGAGCGCATCGCTCAAGTGGGTCACTGGGACTGGAATATCAAGACCAACAAGGTATCTGGGTCGGAGGAAACCTGTCGGATCGTCGGACTGCCGCATGATCACAGCCCCAGTTTTGACGAAGTCTTCCAAATCATTTCACCCCAAGAGAGAGGTCGAGTAAAGCAGTGGTTAAAAAACTGTCTCAGGCAGAAGAAGGGAGACTCCATCGAGCTTCAGATTGCCCGGCCCCACGGCGAGTTGAGAACGCTAGCCCTCACTTCCGAGGTGTTACACGATGAGAATGGCATAGAGGAACATCTGGTCGGCACCTGTCAGGACATTACCGATTCAAAACGAAGGCAGGAAGACGTCTTCGCCATGCAGAAGTTGGAGAGCGTGGGAACGCTGGCACGCGGTATCGCGCACGATTTTAATAACCTCTTGGGTTCGCTGCTGGCTCAAGCCGAGTTTGCGCAGATGGAGCTTGCAGCAGGATCGTCACCCGAAGATGAGCTTCGTCGGATTCGGGACGTGGCGATCCACGGTGCCGGGATCGTTCGTCAGTTGATGGTCTATGCCGGAAACGAGAGCCAGGATCTCACCGAAATAGACATTTCGCGGATCATAGAGGAAATGCTGGACTTGCTCAAGGTGTCGGTCTCGAAGCACGCAGTGCTGGTAACCCATTTGGAGTCAAATCTTGCGCCGGTCCGGGCCAATGCCGCCCAACTTCGGCAGATTGTAATGAACCTGGTCACAAACGCATCCGAGGCGATAGGCGAAAGAGGTGGGGTAATCCGTCTGACTACCGGGCACGTATCCATTGACCGCGTTGCGGCGATCTCGAAAGGTGTGACCGCGGGCGATTATGTGCAATTGGAAGTATCCGATACTGGTGCCGGCATGCCGCTCGAAACGCAGGCTAGAGTGTTCGACCCGTTCTTCACAACCAAGTCTGCGGGGCGCGGCCTTGGACTTGCGGTGGTGCAAGGGATCGTTCGGAAGCTCTATGGGGCAATTCATCTTGTCAGTGCGCCCAACAACGGCGCTACGTTTCAAATACTGCTGCCTTGCATAGCTGGCGCGGGAGCCGCCGCTGGCGTGACGGAGCACACGGACGAGGGGACAAGGTCGTCGATGGACGCCACGGTCTTGGTCGTGGAAGATGAGGATCCACTTCGGCAAGCGGTGGTCAATGTGCTGCGCCAAGCGGTTTCGAGGTACTCGAAGCTGCGAATGGGTCTATCGCAATCGATCAGCTTCATACAAACAGTGACAAGATCGATGCGATTCTGCTGGACTTGACTATTCCGGGGCGCTCCAGCGGGGAGGTGCTTGATGAAGCCTCGCGAGTCAGGCCGGACTTGAAGGTCATCCCGACCAGCGCTTACGACGAGGAAATGGTGATGGGAAGTATGACTTCACCGCTTATCCGTGGGTTTATTCGCAAGCCGTTCCACCTCGGGGAGCTGCTGGAAACACTGCGAAATGTTTTATCCGTAGACGAATAGCAGGAACCAGGCGGGCGGATGGCTTCAATATTCCTTGTGAAATTTGCAGAAATGCTGGCTTGGCCGCATTCATACCTATTCCCAGCGCGTGCACGAATGAGCGGCGTGGTACGCATTGGGCGTTTGCCGCTCCAACCGTCCCGCCGGGAATGGGGGTAGCGCTGATTTTGAGTACGACGTCCGGATCCTCTTCTCGGGTTACCGATCCGTTCCGGCTCGGCTGAAACGGAGCTGCCCCGCAGACCGTCAGAAATCGGCAGCTACACAGTTGCCGTCCGCAGCCTCTTGCAGGAGTTTTATCAGATCGTCGGTCCGGTACGGTTTTCGGATAAAACCCCAAATATCGCGTCCGTCGAAACCTCGCATAGCCGTCTCTCGACTGTATGCCGTACTCAGTATCACCTTAATGCCCGGCTGGATCGTCCGAAGCTCGTTAAGCAGTTCCGCGCCCGAGATGCCGGGAAGCGTTACATCGAGAATGACCACCCCAATTCCGCCGCGATCCGATTTAAGGATCTCAATTGCAGCAGCCCCATCTGCCGCCTCGACGACCTGAAATTTCCTCCTGCGGAGCGCCTTGGCAACTACCGACCGCAAAGAGTCTTCGTCTTCGATGAATAGTACGGCTGCGCCCACTTTCGCCGATAGAACCCCCCGTTCAATATTGCGCGGCCCCGATGCAACCTGTGCGCCGACACTAGGCAGGCGAACCGTGAACCGACTGCCGTGCCCGGGTGCGCTCTCCACTTCGATGGAGCCGGCATGCCGGCGCACAATTCCCTGTACTGCGGAAAGGCCTAGCCCCCGGCCCGCAAAGCGCGTAGTGAAGAATGGATCGAAGATTCGTGCCTTGACATCTTCCGTCATACCGCTACCGGTATCCTGAACCTCCAGGCGAACGCTCGGGGCGGATCCTCCGTCGAGTACCGGAGCAGTCACGACCGCGATGCATCCCGGCTTTCCGTCCAAGGCCTCCGAGGCGTTAATCATCAGGTTCATAACCACCTGCCGGATCTCGGCGGCATTAGCACGTACCAGGGGCAAGTCCGAAGCCAGTTCCGTCTTGAGCACCGCCCCCTTTGCGATCGAAACTTTAATCAACTCAAGCATTTCGGCGACCAGGCTCGACAGATCGACCGTTGTCGCAGGTGTATTTTCCTGGCTGGCGAAAGTCATCATCTGAGACACAATTTCGGCTGCACGAAGAGCGGTCACGCGAATTCGGCTTACATCTTCGTTTGCTGGAGATCCAGACTCCAGCTCGCTCTGTGCGGACTCCGCGCTGGCGACGATGGCGCCGAGCAGATTGTTAAAATCATGCGCCACACCCGCGGCTAGGACGCCGAGGCTCTCCAGTTTCTGCGTGGCCAGATGCTGCTCATAATTGCGCTTCAGATCGCTGATGTCGACGCACGAGCCGATGTAACCCGCAAATGCGCCATCCGGAGAGAAGCGGGCAACTCCGTGGTCCAATATGTCCCGGTATACGCCATCCGCCCGCCGCAGCCGGTACTCCTTTTGGAAATCCGAGCTCTTTTCGAATGACGGGGCGTATACAGCGATAGTTCGCTCCAGATCGTCGGGATGAACACTGGCGAGCCAACCGTCCCCTGCTTCTTGCTCCATCGTCCGGCCGGTGAAATCCAGCCAACGCCTGTTGAAGAATTTGCGCACGTTGTCGAGGCCCGAAACCCAGATCAGCACCGGGGCCGAATCTGCCATATTGCGGAATCGTTCCTCGCTCTCCTTCAGCGCGGCCTCATTCTGTTTCTGCTCGGTAATGTCCTCTACCACGGCAATGAAGCATTTCGGCATTCCGTGCGCATCCCGTACCAACGATTTGCATATCTTCGCCCAAATAATTGTGCCATCGTAGCGAATGTATCGCTTCTCTGTTGAGAACGATTGAATTTCCCCCGCTAGGAGGCGGGGTAGCATGGCGAGTTGTTGCCTGAGATCTTCCCGATGAGTGATCTCCAGGGTTCCTTTCTCAAGCAAGTTCTGGCGGCTATGACCGACAACCTCGCAGTACTGATCGTTGGCCAGTTCAACTGTACCTTCCAGGCTGATTTGAGCGATGCCTACGCCGACGTGTTGAAAGATTGCTCGAAAGTGCTCTTCACTATCTCGCACGATGCGCTGGGTCCGCTTGCGGTTTCGCAGAGACAGACTCTGCCAGAGCGCGACTAACAAGGCCCCTGCCAATGCGGCGGTGCCCCACGTCAACCAACCAGGCGGCTTGGCGGCTTCCATTTGATGGTACGTGGCCCAGGCATCGTCCAAGCCGTAGAACGAGTACTTCGCCATGATCACAGCCGGGCTGCCGTGGCGAAACTGCTGGTCGATTTTGTCGCGCAAGTGGCCGGCCTCAAATGTAGATCCCATGCCGTTAAGGAGGAAAGTCTTCGGGTCCGTTTGTACGCGGAGTGGTAGAGCGGCCCATCCGCCAGGTTGCTTGCTAACGGCGGCCATTTCTAGACGCCAGCCCATGCATTTCGTGGCTTGGTTTACGATGCGGACTGCGAGACTTTCCAGCACATTGGGATCCTAAGCTTAGAATTCCACGTGGACAAGTTGTCGCGG
>JADMIO011741552.1_pt1 | contig 28520 bp, 39 predicted proteins | sample 8958161 | NCBI WGS metagenome assembly JADMIO01 (sample SAMN16585339, study PRJNA669376) | soil metagenome | isolation source: Crop rotation soil | place: USA: Cullars Rotation, Alabama | collected 2011 | reverse complement strand
GCCGCGACTTCAAGTCACGTGAATTCCAAGCTTCGGATCCCACTGTGCTGGAAAGCGCGCAAGCGGTTGAGCACCCGGCGGCGGGACCAGCTCCAATAAGCCAGCATCGCGAACGCCACCAGTCCTGTTAGCCACAAAGGCGCGTCGAAAAGGCCGCAGCCGAATGCTGCAATGGCGAAGCCGCCGTCGCAGGCGGCCACGGTAAAATCATCGAGGCGGCGTGTGGACTTGAGGGCGAGCATGCGTCGGCGTCGCGAATTACGCTGTTTGGTTCACCAGCGCGGCGATGTGTTCGCGTTACGGGCGCAGATAGTTGAGCAGCGCCGCGAGCGCGACGCCGATCCAGGGAAACGCGAAGCCCGTCGCAATGCCATAGGCCATGGCGCGGATATCGGTGCGCGTTGAAGGCGCGCTGCGCGCGAACAGGAATTCCCAGCCGAACCAGCTCGCAGCGAGGCCGAGCATCATGGCCCAGAAATTCAGATGCAGCTTGTCGACGGTGAGCCAGGCGAGCGCAAAGCCTACTGCGAGCCCCCAGGCCTGCGCCTTGGCGAAGGCCGGCAGCTTGCGGAGATCGGGAAAGCGCATCCCCCGCTCTTACTTGGGGCGAAGTTTTTGTCGAATTGTTTCAGTGGGCGCGAAGCGTCACGAATTGGCGCAACAAAAAACGCCGCGTTCAGCTGCGCCTCAGCGGCGCCCACACATCCTCGCACATGGAAACGGACAACACGTTTCGCGTTTTGAGGAGTGAGACCATGAAAAAGACTTTCGCCATCGCCGCCCTTGCCGCCGTCACCGCGACCATGGGCTTCGCCGGCTCGGCCAACGCCGCGCCGTTCCGGCCTGGCTTTGAGAACATCAATGCGCGGCAAGCCCAGATCATGCAGCAAATCAATTTCGGGCAGCGCATGGGCCGTCTGACGTTCGGCGAAGTGCGCGGTCTTCGGGATCAGATGCGAAGCATCGATTTCCTGGAGGCACGTTATCGCCGCGGCAGCTTGAGTTTCGGTGAGCGCGCCGATCTCAATCGCCGCTTGGATCGCGTAAGCTTTGAGCTGCAACGCGAACTCAATGACCGCGATCATCGCGGCGACGGTCATCGCGACCGCCGCGGCTTCTGATCAGACTTGAAGTGCAACGAGAGCCGGTCGCAGAAATGCGGCCGGCTCTTCCTTTGTCGGATATCAGATTAGCTTGGCGAGCTTCACCGCGACATCTGCCATGCGGTTCGAGAAGCCCCATTCGTTGTCGTACCAGGAGAGAATCGACACGAAGGTGCCGTCGACCACCTTGGTTTGATCCATGTGGAAGATCGAAGAGTGGGGATCGCCGTTGAAGTCTGACGAGACGTTCGGAACCGTCGTGTAGGCGAGGATCTTCTTCATCGGACCGTCAGCGGCAGCTTTGATCGCCGCATTGATCTCGTCCTTGGATGTCGCGCGCTTGGCGACGAACTTCAGATCGACGACCGACACGTTCGGCGTCGGCACGCGCATCGAAATGCCGTCAAGCTTGCCCTTCAATTCCGGGATCACAAGGCCGAGCGCTTTCGCGGCGCCAGTCGAGGTCGGGATCATGTTCAAGCCAGCGGCGCGGGCGCGATAAATGTCCTTGTGGAACACATCGAGCGTCGGCTGATCGTTGGTGTAGGAATGGATCGTGGTCATCAGCCCGTGCTGGATGCCGATTGCGTCGTGCAGCACTTTGGCGACCGGCGCCAGGCAGTTGGTGGTGCATGAGCCGTTCGAGATGACCTTGTGGTCCTTGTTCAGGCCTTCGTCGTTCACGCCCAACACCACCGTGTAGTCAGCACCGTCAGACGGCGCCGAGACGATTACGCGCTTGGCGCCGGCTTCGAGATGGACCGCCGCCTTGTCGCGCGCAGTGAAGATGCCGGTGCACTCGAGCGCGATGTCGACGCCGAGATCCTTGTGTGGCAGCTCGGCCGGGTTCTTGATCGCGGTCACCTTGATCTTGCCGCCGCCGACATCGATCCAGTCTTCTCCGGACTTCACTTCGCCATGGAAACGGCCGTGGACGCTGTCGAAACGGAGCAGGTGGGCGTTGGTTTCAACCGGGGCGAGATCGTTGATCCCAACCACCTCGATGTCGGTGCGCCCGGACTCGACGATGGCGCGCAGGATGTTGCGCCCGATGCGTCCGAACCCGTTGATGGCCACCTTCACGCCCATGTCTCGCTCCATTTCGCTGATTTAACAGGGGACTTAGCGTCCGACCGCGCGCGCGTCCATGCGCGGAAAGGCAGAGCAGGTTTCAACGAATCAGACAAAGGCGTAACAATTCGTCGTAATGGCGAGCGATTCTCACCTGGATGATCGCATGACCGCTGAGCAGGCGCGGCGCTTGGCGTTGGCGCTCGACGCCATCGAGGCGCGGCTGGACGTTCTGGGCATGGGCGCAGCGCCGGACGCCATCGTCGACGCGCTGGCCGATCCGGTGCGGGCTTTCGACGCCGCCGCTAAGGAGGCAAGCCGCTGATGACGGTCACGGTGCGCATCCTGGCCGAAGACTTCCGTCTCCAGTGCAGCGCGGGCGACCAGCGGCGGATCGAGGATTTGGCAAAAGCGCTGGAAGCGCGGGTCGCCGCTGAAGGCGAAGCCACCGACCTGCGCAAACTGATCCTCGCGGCGCTTGCGCTGATGGATGAGGCGCAAACCACGGGCGCGGCGCTCGTCCGGGCGCGCGGCGAAATCGAGCGCCTGAACGACATGATCGCCGAAGGTAACATCGACGCGGCGGAGGGCGTCTCGCTCCCCCAGGACCAAAGCCGGGTTAGAGCGCAGCGCGCCGGCCTGGCTTGAGGCGCGCGCCTCGTGCGCCTAGATTCCCCTCGGGCGGTTGCTGTGGCGTGCGAGAGGTACTTGCATCCCTGGGACCGTATCATTTCTCTCGGGAGCTGGCTCTGTTCCGGATCGTGGTCTGGAGCACCTGGCGCCCACCTAGCGTGCTAGGGTTCGAGAGGATGGGTATGCCTTACGGCGCATATGGCCCGCCCAACTGTGCGTGCTGCGATGAGTGATGTCGAACTGGAGGCCGCGAAGGCCGACGCACGCATGCTGATGCGCGCCGAGCGCGCGTCGGTGGTTGCGGGTGGCTCCGCGCTGAAACTGATCGAAAATTTTCCGCTGGAATTGGCGAAGCTTTCGCCGGTCGCGGGCTACTGGCCTGTCGGTGGCGAGATCGACGGGCGGCCTTTACTGGCCGCGCTTGCGAAAGCCGGCCGCATCGTGGCGCTGCCGCGGATGGAGACGCGCGCGGGACCAGCGCGGTTTCTGGCGTGGGGGAGCGGCGAAGCACTGACGGCCGATGCGTTCGGCGTGCCGGCGCCGCCGTCGACTGGCGCCGACCTTGCGCCGCGCTTGATCCTGGTGCCGCTGTTGGCGTTCGATCGCGCAGGTCACAGGCTCGGCCAGGGCGGCGGACACTACGACCGCATCATCTCTCTCTATCGCGCGCACGGCTGCATCGCCGCTGGCCTTGCGTTTGCGGAGCAGGAGATGGGGCTCGTGCCGCACGGCGCGCACGATGCGCACCTCGATTGGGTGATCACGCCTAAGGAGGCTATTCGCTGCTCGCGGACGGATGGGCTGCGCGGACTGAGCTAGAGACTCCTATTTAAAGCGAAGGCCGCGATAGGTGCGGTAGAGGTTGTCGCTTCCTTCCTCGCCGAAGACTCGCCTCATGACTGCGAGCGAGCTGAAAGACAACACGAGCGTTGCGATACCAAACAGAATCGCGAGCGCCGCAAATGGCACTTCGAAGCGGGGCGGCAACCGCAAGCCAATAACCAAACCCAACCAACCCGTGATGTTTGCCGCGGCGGCGGTTGGAGAGATTGTCACCATGGTGAAGATAAACCCGCCGAGGATGCTTGAGACAAGCCTCAGCCAGTCACGCTGGTGGCCATCTTGACGCGATGCCGTTTGCGGATTTGCGACTTGAACCTTTTCCTTTTGCTCTTCCATTTTTGACCCCTCCGAGGCGCGTGGCTCGCAATGTACACGGAGCCTCGAAGCGGGCGCTAGCGCAACCGACCACGCGATTAGGCGCCTATCTGGAGGCCTGCAGCGCACGCAGTAGTGTCCGATCTACGTGCGTCCCGAGCATGATGAAGCCCAGCGCCACCAAAGTGTAGCCGCCGACAGCCGCGACGAAGATGAGCGCCTGCGTGCGGTCGGCGAAATTGGTGAGCATGAGCATCGCCACGATCATGAGGGCTTCGACAATCGCGCCGCATGCCAGAGCCAAGTTGAAGTAACGTTGGCTGCGCTCGGCGCGATCCAGAATGGCTTTGGTGTCGGTCATTTGGGTCCTCACTTCCTGATCAGAACAAGAATTACAAACGCTGTGATGACGACAAACTCGATCAAGGCTGCGATCACGATCGGGTTGGTAAGCCAGCGGCGCAGCCTCATGATGGGGTCTCCATAAGCGCGCGTAATTGCTTGAGGCCGCTGGCGAGACGCGATTTCACTGTGCCAACTGGAATCTCGGCGGCGGCCGCGGTTTCTTCCAGCGACAATCCCTCCAGATAGTGCGCCGCGAGAACCACGCGGGCGGCGGGCGAGACTCGCGACAAGGAGCGCTCGATATCAACGCGCAGCGTCGCATCCGCTTCTGGCGCCGGCAAAAGGTCCAATTCCTCGACATCGGCGCGACCGACGCCGTGTTTGTGCTCGCGGCCCATCGCGCGATACGCCTCGCGTGTCGCGATCCGGTATGCCCACGGCCGAAACAGTTTGGGATCGCGCAACCAGCCGATCCCGCGCCACATCCGCCAAAACGCTTCTTGAGCAATTTCGTCAGAGACAGCGTCGTTGCCGACGAGGCGACGGATGTATCCCTGCAGCCGCGGCGCAATGTCCCGCAACAGGCATTCGAACGCGCGAACATCGCCCGATTGGGCGCGAACAATGAGCTTGGTTGCATCGTCAGCCACCCGAAACCCTCGTTTCACCCTCAAAGACCCGGCGTTGTGACAAACGGTTCGGTTGACTCTGGAAGTTTTTTCCGCACGCGGCTAGAAGCTCGCGCCCCAGGGAAACGAACGATGGCCGGCCACTCCAAATTCGCCAATATCCAACACCGCAAAGGCGGACAGGATAAGAAACGCGCGCAGGCGTTCACCAAAATCGCGCGCGAAATCCAAGCCGCGGTGAAACTGGGGGGGACCGATCCCAACGCCAACCCGCGGCTTTATCGCGCCATGGCGGCGGGCCGGGCGCAGAACATGCCCAAGGACAACATCCAACGCGCCATCGATCGCGGCGCTGGGGCAGGGGCTGAGCAGCTCGACGAGATTCGGTACGAGGGCTTCGGGCCAGGTGGCGTCGGGATCATAGTCGAGTGCTTAAGCGACAATCGCAATCGCACGGCAGGGGACGTGCGTGCGGCGTTCGCGAAGAACGGCGGCAATATGGGCGAAACCAATTCGGTCTCGTTTGCGTGGAAGCGCGTCGGCGAAGTGCGCTATCCTTTGGGCGCCGCTGATGAAGACACGATGCTGGAAGCCGCGATTGAAGCGGGCGCCGACGAGTGTGAGGTCGAAGTTGAACAACACGTCGTCACCTGCGAGATGAACGCGCTCGTCGGCGTGTCGCAAGCGCTGGCGAAGAAATTTGGCGATCCGGCGTCCGCGAAATTCGTATGGCGCACCGACATTGCTATCCCGATTGAAGGCGATCCGGCGGAAACGCTGATGAAGCTGATTGATCAGCTCGATGATCTGGACGACGTGCAAGATGTCTATTCCAACGAAGACATCAGCGACGAAGAAATGGCGCGCCTAAGCGCCTAGTTGAACAAGCGCTCGACGATCAGCCACGCTGGCGGAATGAGGAAGCCGATCACCGTCGCCCAAAAGATGGCGATGCACGTGATCCAAATATTGCCCAGGATGCTGCGCTTGCGGTCGACGATCTCAAAATTTACGTCGATGATGCGCGCATTTGCGGGCGCGGCATTCGGCGTTTCACGCAAAAGAATGGGTCGCGGCTCCCGCATGCCTTCGACAAAGCCCGCGACCGTGGCGAAGACATGGCAAAGCCGCCGGTGCTTTCACACCGGCGGCCAGCCCAGGTATAGCTCAATCTTGCGACTTAGCCGTACCAATAGTTCCGATCGCGAATTTCCGCGGTGATGCGATAATTCAAGCGATCATAGCGGCGGTTGAGATCCGCCTGTTCGAACCTGTTCATGCCGTTGCGCATGTAACGCGCTTCCAGAGCAAGAATCTCGTGGAATTGATCGCGCAGGCGATCGGCTTCCTGAGGCGAGATCGTCCGGTTGCGCATGCCGTCATTGATCCGCGCCTGGATCTGACGATCGCGCCAGCTGATCGGCTCAAATCGGTCGTGGCCGTAGCCGCCACCACGATAGCGATCCTGGTCGTCATTCCGCTGGAAGCGGATTTGCTGACTGAGTGAGTCGAAGCGGCGGTCGAGGTCCGCACGTTCGCCCATGCTCAGGCCATTGACGCGATAACGCGCTTCCAGACGAGCCAGGTCATTGAATTCACCTCGGAGACGGAACGCCTCTTGGCGCGTTAGCGAGCCGTCGCGAACACCCGCGTCAATACGGGCGTCGAGATTCGCTTGGCGTTGGTTGATGCTCTGCCAGACTTGAGCAGAAGCCGGCGCGGCAACCGCGAGCGCACCCGCAGCGACCGCCATGGCAAGTAATTTTCTCATAGCTATCCTCACAGTTTCGCGGCCCCTCGCGGGCCTCTATTGTTAAGCGGCTGGGAAGCGAAACGTTCCGAGGAACATGGGCCAACCTGCCGCGCCAATTCGGTTCCCGTCCTGTTGCCAATTTTCAGCTACGACTTTACGCAGACAAAAGTTTGGCCCCGCTCCGGGCATCCGAGGCGAATACTCGCGCATTGGCGCTGAATCTGCGGTGATGAGGAAATTCATGGCGAACGATTTGGTCGTTGTGTTCGGCGGCTCGGGTTTCGTTGGTAAACAAGTTGTGCGCGCGTTGGCGAAGCGCGGTAAGCGCGTGCGCGTCGCGATGCGGCGTCCGCATTTGGGTGCGGATCTTCGCGTGTTGGGCGATGTCGGCCAGATTCAACTTGTGCAGGCAAACGTGCGGTATCCGGAGTCCGTTGATCGCGCGCTCGAAGATGCGGATGCCGTCGTGAACCTCGTCGCCGTGCTGCACGAGAAGGGGCAACAGAGCTTTCAGGCTCTTCATGTGGACGCGGCGCGCACGATCGCGGAAGCGGCGCGCTCACATGGAATTGAACGCGTGGTCCATGTGTCGGCGCTGGGCGCGGGGCCAAAGGGCGCCCGTTATGCGCGCACGAAATTTGCTGGCGAGAACGCGGTCCGTGAATCGGTTCCGACAGCGACAGTGCTGCGTCCATCGATCATCTTTGGCCCCGAGGATCATTTCTTCAATCGCTTCGCGCGCATGGCGCTTGGGCCAGCGCTCCCGCTGATTGGCGGCGGTAAAACCAAGTTTCAGCCGCTGTTCGTCGGCGACGCTGCCGACTCGATTTGTGCCGCGCTCGATCGCGGCGAAGCGCGTGGGGCCACGTACGAACTTGGCGGCCCGGCAGTGTATAGTTTCAAACAACTGATGCAATTCTTGCGCAGCGAGATCGACCGGCATCCGATGTTTGTCTCGATCCCGTTCGTGTTCGCGCATCCGTTGGGTTTGCTGATCGAATGGTCGTTCAAACTGAACCCCTTTGTAGACCCGCCGCTGACCAGCGATCAGGTGACGATGCTGCATAAGGACAATATCGTTGGCGCTGACCGAAATACGAAAACGATCGAAGATCTGGGCGTGACCTCGCTCGAAAGTATCGAAGCGATCGCGCCAACTTATCTCTGGCGGTTCCGTCCCTATGGACAATTCCAGACAAGGCAAACGGCGTGAGCCGCTTTTGGCCGCTGGCGACGGCCGTTCTTGGCGCCGCGACTCTGGTCATTCTGTTTGCGTTCTCGATATTGCCCGATGTGCGCGCTGCCTATCCGAATGGCGACTTCCCGATTGCGTTGAATGCGTTCCAGCACGCCGCAACGCCGAGCAATCTCGATGCAGTCTTCGGTACGCCGGCTGATCCGTCGAGATTGCGGGCGATGACCGCCGGCAACACGCTCGACCTGTTCGGCTTCATTCCCGCCTACGCGCTCTTTCTCGTTGCGGGGATCATGCTTGTTGGTCGCACCCTCAAGAACGCGTTGGCGCTTGCAGCGATGGCGCTCGCTGGAATCGGCGTGGCAGGCGACATCGTCGAAACGACGCGACAGCTCGCGATGACGACCAATTGGGCGCACGCCGTGTCTCTGCTGCCGATTGCACCGTGGTGTGAGACGAAATTCTTCTGCCTTGCGGGTTGTGCGCTGGCGATCGGCGCGATCTGCTTCACCGGAGAACGCAAGCGATGGATTCTGGGTACGCTTGGCGTTCTACCTATTTTGGTCGTTTCCGCGGACGCGTTGCACGTTTTGCCGGCGCCGGCGCTGATGACCGCGGTGTTCGGCGCGTTTTGGGTCGCTCTCTTGGCGGTGGGGATTCTGGAGACGGTCCGGGCAAGAGGTGCGTCGGCTTAACGCCGAACTCCGCTTCCAAATGCTGCGCGACTATGCTGCGGTGACAGATGCGCCAATCGTGCTCCAGACACATCAGGCAGATGCGGTTTTTGCCCGCGAGCTCTGCGGTTTCCGCGAGCGCCAATTGGCTTTCGGGTTCGGCGAGGCGCCCCTCGAAGATGCGATGCATCGTCTTGGTGTCACCGCGGCGCGCGGCTTCGCGGCCAAGCTTCGGCGTGCCGAGCGCCTTCATGTGAACATAGCCGATGCCTGCGTCAGCCAGGCTCGCCGCGAGGATGTTCTTCGAGAAACCGGCACGGCGCGAAAGTGGAACATCGCGCACGTCCACCAGCGTCTTCACTTTCGCGGTTTTCAGCGTCGCGATGAAATCTGGAACACCGACGCGTTCATAGCCGATGGTCCAGATGCGGCTCACTGCAGATAGCCGGTCGCCATCGCCGCCAACACCGCCGCGCCCGCGAGAATGCGATAGCCGGCGAATGGCATGAAGCCCACGCGCGTGACGAAGGCCAGGAACGGCTTCACCACGAGCAATGAAGACAGGAACGCGAACACGAAGCCAACCGCGATTTCAGCCGCACGATCAGTCGTGAGGCTATCCTTCACGTCGATGAAGTCGAGCACGAAAGCCGCGGTCATCGTTGGCATGGCGAGGAAGAACGAGAACTCAGCGGCGGCGCGGCGATCGAGGCCGGTAAGCAAGCCGCCGTAGATGGTAGCTCCAGAGCGAGACACACCGGGAATGAGGGCAAAGCACTGGAAGATGCCGATGACGAACGCGCGCCAAACGGGCGTCTGCGACGCGTCTTCCACTTTCGGTGTCGGCCGGAAGCGCTCGATCAGCAGCATCAGGATGCCGCCAATGATGAACGCCCACGCCATCACCTGGAAGCTCTCGTGCAGCACGGTTGTCACATAGTGCTTGCCGAAATAGCCGATCGGGATTGCCGGCAGGAACGCCACCAGAAGCATGAGCGCGAAGCGGCGCGCTTCCGGCTTTGTCGGCAGGCCCGTGATCACATCGATGATCTTCTGCCGGTAGAGCCACATAACAGCGAGGATCGAACCAAGCTGGATCATTACGGTGAAAACGCTTTCGGGATCGCTGAACCCGATCAGGCGTTCGGCGATGAGCAGGTGTGCTGTGGATGAAATCGGCAGAAACTCGGTGAGGCCCTGGATGACGCCAAGAATGGCGGCATAGACGAGATGCATGATGTCCAAGGGCGACCTCCCGCTTTAGAGCGCCGCGACCATGGCGTGCGCCGCGCCATCGCGGAAGGCCCAAATTCGGCCACGCAGATGAGGCGGAAGAGCGCGGCGAGGAACCATCGATGACCGCGCCATCAGGCACGCTGACCGCAATCTTGCCATGCAACGACCTCGACGCGTCGGAACGCTTCTATAATCGTTTGGGCTTTTCACGGCCCGAGAGCGAGAAGCCGGCCGGTGGCGCTGAAGACAGCTACCGCATGCTCGCCAACGGAGCGGGCGGTTTCCTGCATCTGACAGACGCGGTCGAAGGCTGGCTCGTTCGCGGGCGCAATCCCTTCGGGCTATATCTCTACACTGAGGCCATTGATGCGCTTGCGTCGCAGTTTCTCGGCGAGACGATCGAGAAGGGCGGTCCCGAACACAAACCATGGGGCATGTACGAGTTTTCGTTGTCCGATCCGGATGAAACTTTGGTGCGTGTGGGCTGGCCTAGCAGGCTAATCGCCTTGAACGCGCCTTAGCAGTCGCGCCATATGGCGAATGTGGATTCCGGCATCAACACCACTCAAGTCAGCAGCGCGCAACACGCGAGCTTGACGACACGCGCGGCGGCGCTGTCGACAGGTGTAGCGCTCCTGCTGATCGCGCTGAAGGCATGGGCTTGGATCGTTTCGTCATCGGTGGCGATGCTGGCGTCGCTGGCGGATTCCACACTCGATTTCGTGGCGTCGCTGATCACCTACTACGCCGTGCGCTACGCAGCGGCGCCGCCGGACAACGAACATCGCTTCGGCCATGGCAAGGCCGAAGCGTTCGCCGGCCTGATGCAAAGCGGCTTGGTGGCGCTCTCGGGCGTGCTGATCGTGATGGAAGCTATTCCGCGTTTCTTCACCTACGCTGCGGTCGGCCAGGGCATGGCGAGCCTTGCTGTGATGGTTGTGTCGGTGGTGCTGACCGCGGCGCTCATCTCGGCGCAAACGCAGGCGATCCGGCGCACCGGTTCGGTGGCGACGCGCGCGGATCGATTGCACTATGCAGGCGATCTGATCTCGAACCTCGTTGTGATGGCAGGGATCGGCGCTGCAGCATGGTTCGATTGGACCTGGGCCGATGCGGCTGCAGCGCTCGTCGTGGCTGCTTGGCTCGGCTGGGGCGCGCTTCATGTCGCGCGCGAAGCAGCGGATCATCTTCTGGACCGCGAATTGCCGGACGACGCTCGCGCGCACATTCGCGAACTGGCGCAGAGCGACCCGGCACTCGGACGCGTCCACGATCTGCGCACGCGCACCAGCGGCCCTTACGTGCATATCCAATTCCATGTCGATCTCGCGCCGACACTGACGCTGGAGGAAGCGCACAAGATCATTGTGGCGGCTGAGGAGCGTATCCGCAGCGAATTTCCAACCGCCGATATTATCATCCATCCCGACCCACGCGGTCGCGCCGAACCGCACGGTCACGAAGATTTCGAGCGGCGGCGTGGAAACTGAGGCGCTCAAACGCCGCGCGCGCGATCTCGGATTTGATGCGGTGGGCGTGGTTTCGGCAGATATGAATTGGGCGGCGGGCGAGCGGCTGTCGGAGTTTCTCGCGGATGGTCGCCACGGCGACATGGAGTGGATGTCGCGCGAGGCGCGCGCGCATCCGCGTGCGCTGTGGGCTGATGCGCGCAACGTGGTGATGGTTGGGCAAAGCTACGCGCCGCACGATGATTCAATTGCATTGCTGCAGAAGCGCGCGCGGGGTCTCGTCTCAGCGTACGCAGCGCGGCGCGACTACCACGACGTCATCAAGGGCAAGCTTAAAGATTTGGCGCAATGGCTCGCAAATGAGACGAACGCCGAGGTGAAGGTGTTCGTCGACACCGCGCCGCTGATGGAGAAGCCGTTGGCGGAACGTGCGGGCCTGGGTTGGCAAGGCAAGCACACGAACCTGGTGTCGCGCGAGCACGGCTCGTGGCTCTTCCTCGGCGCGATTCTGACGGCGGCCGAACTTACGTTTGATACGCCGCACGAAGACCATTGCGGCTCGTGTCGTGCGTGTCTCGATGTTTGCCCAACCAATGCTTTCCCCGCGCCGTATCAGCTCGATGCGCGGCGATGCCTCGCCTACCTCACCATCGAACACAAAGGGCAGATCCCGCTCGAATTCCGCGAGGCGCTCGGCAACCGCGTGTTCGGGTGCGACGATTGCCTCGCCGTGTGCCCCTGGAACAAATTTGCGCAGGAGGCGCGCGAAACGCGGATGAGTTTGCGCGACGACCTTCGCGTGGCGCCGCTGGCGGAACTGGCCGCACTCGACGACATGCAGTTTCGTGCGCGCTTTGCGGGTACGCCGGTCAAGCGAACCGGCCGTGATCGCTTCGTGCGCAATGTCGCGTGCGCGATCGGAAATTCCGCGGATGTGGCGTTAGCGCCCGCGGCAGAGGCGCTGTTGGAGGATGATTCCCCACTTGTGCGCGGTATGGCGGTGTGGGCCTTGCGGCGGCTGCTTGACGAGGACGCCTTTCGACGCCTCAAATCGGAGCGTGCGGCGCGTGAGCAGGACACCGGCGTGGCGCGGGAGTGGGCGGCATGAATCCGGACGACGAAGAGCCGAAGCCGGCCGAAGATCCTGCGCCGCCGAGCGCTGAAGAGCCTCAAATGAGCGGCGAAGAGTCGTCTGCCCAAGACGCGGCGCCCGTAGAAACGCCGCCTTCTGTTGAGACGCCTGAGGCGAATGAAGCGGAGATTGCGTCTCAACCCCAACCCGAGCCCGCGCCTCAGCCGGCGTACGATCCGCCTGTCGCTGCCGCGCCTCCACCGCCAGAACCGCTGCTGCAGGAGCCATTGGCGCCTGCCTACGCTCATAACCTGGATGAACCGATGAGCGACGACGCGTTCGTTCGCCATGATCCAGAGAGCGATGAGCCGGTGTCGAGCATTTTTGGTACGCCGGAGGCGCCCCCGGACATCCGCTTTCCCGGTGAAGGCCGTGCGCGTGGACCGCGCGTGCGCGATGCGCAGGCCAATCTCGACCTCGATCTTGGCCGCATCAAACGCCGCAAGCGCTACGGTCTGTTGCTGACGACGCTCGGCGTGTTTTTCGTTGCGTTGGTGTTGGTGCCGGTGACATGGGCGCTCGCCTATCTCTTCTTCGACCCGCCTTCGACGGTGCTGATGTTGCAGCGCGCCGCCGAAGGCCAGGTGATCCACCACACGCCAGTGCCGATTAACCGCATGTCGCCCTATGTCATTCGGTCGGTGATCGCCGGCGAGGATTCAAATTTCTGCACGCATCACGGCTTCGACGTAAACGCGATTCAAGACGCGATGGAGTCGAATGCCGAAGGCGGACGCATGCGCGGCGGCTCAACCATCAGCCAGCAGACAGCAAAGAACCTGTTCCTGTGGCCGCAGCGCTCTTGGGTGCGGAAGGGTTTCGAGACTTACTTCACGGCGCTGATCGAATTCATGTGGCCAAAGCACCGGATCATGGAAGCGTATTTGAACTCGGCCGAATGGGGCGACGGAAACTTCGGCATCGAGGCCGCCGCACGTGCGCGCTTTGGCGTTGCTGCCGCCGATCTCACGCCCTTGCAGGCCGCGCGCCTCGCCGCTGTGCTGCCGAGCCCGAACCGCTGGCGCGCCGACAGCCCCGGTCCTTACGTGCGCCGCCGTGCAGCGAGCATCGTCGAGCGCGCGCAAGTCGTGCGCAACAACCACATGGCCTCGTGCGTGCTGATGATCGACGCGCCGCAATAGCTGCGGTCGGCTGTGACAAAAGGGCGGTTCACTGGGCGTTCTAACGGGGCCGTGCAGCGCGAAGCTTGCGCGCATGGGCCAGCGCCTGTCATGTGGTCATTGGCAGCGCGCTTCGCGGGGAGTCTTTCGGCTTGAGTGGCTTGAGGTTGGTGTTCGGCATCGCCGTGTTCGCCGGCATGATCGTGCTCTGCATCATCGGTTGGAGCTATGGCGGCGCGGGCGGGCTTATCGGCGGCGCGCTCGGCTTTCTCGTGCGCTTGGGCGGACGCGGCCTCGATTGGGGCGAGCGTCTCGGCAACGGCTATATCGGCGCGCTGATGGGATTGCCGTTAGGTTTTCTGCTCGGCGGCATCTACCAGCTCGGCTGGCCCGTTGTGCAAGGCGCGATAAACGCGCCAGCGCACTAGAAGTCGAGTTCTGCGCCCGTCGACGAGCGCAGAACCCGGCTCAGCCCCTACTCGCCGAACACGCGCACCGTCGCAGTGGCGCGCCGCCAACTGGTTTCTTCGTACGTCATGTCGATGCGTCGGATGTGGCGGTTGCGCCCGTTCAAATCGATTGCACGCGTGCATTGGCCTGGGCCGATCAGATCGCGCACAGACACGTCCTGCCCGCCGCCGTTCATAAATTGAACATGTAGGTCGTACATGCGGATCGGATTGCGATAGACGCAGAGCCGGATGCGGTTGAAATCGCGATAGCCGGCCAAGCGGATGGTGTCGTGGTCGGTGCGATCAGCGACGTCGCGAATTCCCAATTCAGTCCAGGCAAAAGCCGGCGTTGCAATGGCGGATATCGCGACAGCCGCCGTAATCAGAGATGCTTTGAGTTTCACGTTAGTCCTCCTGGAGAGAAGGCCCTCACGCTAGGACTAACGGGCGAGCCGAACCTCTCCGTCGCCCGAAAATTTTGTCAGTTGGATAGAATTTGGGTGGGGGCGCTACTGCTCTTGGACTGGAGAACCAGTGCGCTTGCTTTCGCGGACGTTGCCAAGCACGAGCAGGTTATCCACGTTTCTCGGCTCCAGGCGCACCGCCGCCCGTGCGTCGGCTTCCGCCAGATCGAACGAACTTTGCTGCATCCGCGCCGACGCGCGCAGGCGTAGCGCCAGGGCGTCGTTAGGTCGGATGTCGAGCGACTGCGAAAGGTCTTCTTCAGCGTGACGATAGTCACGCTCCATGGCGTACGCGCGGGCGCGATCGATCAACAAATCCGGGAGTTGCGCGCGATCGCCGTGGACCGTTGCAATGGCGAGCGTGAAGGCGCTCCGCGCGTTCGTTGGATTGCGATCCAGCAAATAGGTGTTGCCGGCTTGCGAGAATAGTTCGGCTCGCAAGCCCGTAAGTTCAGGGCTGAGCGCTGTAGCCAGCGATTGGAACCGGCGGGCCGCTTCCTCGTACCGATGCTCGCCGACCAGCGCCATGGCGGCACAACGATAGCCGAGCAGGGAATGGGTCTCGGCCGCCCATGCCATGCCGGCTTCGTATGCGCGATCCGGGTGGCTCTCGATCTGAGCGACGCATTGTTGGAAGCGCGCGTTGTTGTCCGACGGCGGATCGGCGGCGGCCGTGGCTTGAAACAGCGCGAAGGGCAAGATGAGGGCGGCAATGGTCATGGTGTTTCTGCGTCTCCCCAACCCACAGAGGCCCAACCATCGCGCCGAAAGCAAGCGGCGAATCCAAGGCAGAGGTGTGGAGAGGCCGTCGCGCCACTGCAGTCGCAGCTTCGTTTGCGGTGAGCAGAAGGGGTACCCTTGCGCCGGGCGCCAAGGGCCGAATCAACCGCTGACGCCCGCGATTAATGAATCTCAACGCCTTCTTAAGCAAAACCGATATCTATCATTGGTTTAGGCCGAAACGGGCGATTTCGGGCGGCGATGAAGCATTGCAAGAAGGTCACATCCTGACGGTTCTGCAGGTTACGCCTGAGTTAAACGCTGGCGGCGTCGAGCGGACCACGCTTGAAATAGCGCAAGCGATCAGCCGCGCCGGGGGGCTCGCTTTGATCGCCAGCGCCGGCGGTCGCCTTGAGCCGGACCTCAAGGCGACCGGCGGCGAGCTGATTAGGCTCCCAGCGCAATCCAAAAATCCGATCACCGTACTCGCGAACGCGTTTCGCATTGCGCGCATCGCGAAGAAGCGGCGCGTCGACATCATTCATGCGCGTTCACGCGCGCCGGCGTGGAGCGCGTGGCTCGCGGCGCGCATGACCGGCACGCCGTTCGTCACGACGTTCCACGGCATCTACAACGCACGTTCCTCGCTGAAGCGCTTCTACAACTCGATCATGGCGAAGGGCGATGTCGTCATCGCCAACTCGGAATACACGCGCGAGCACATCCTTTCGCACTACACTGTTGATCCAGAGAAGGTCGCGGCTATTCCGCGTGGCGCTGACCTTAACGTGTTCGATCGCGAGAAGGTCGCCGCAGAGGAGATCGACGCGATGCGCGCGGCGTGGGGCGTTGCGGATGACGATCCGCGCTGCGTTGTGATTGCGCCGGCGCGGCTCACGCGCTGGAAGGGGCAGCTCGTCCTGATCGAAGCAGCCAAGCTCATTGAGCAACGCAGGCCGGGAACTTTGAAAGTGATTTTTGCCGGCGATGCCCAGGGCCGCACGACTTACCTGCGTGAAATGCAAGCCAGCATCAATTCCGCCGGACTGCGCGACACCGTCGCTATCGTCGGCCACCTCGACAATATGCCGGTTGCGCTTGCTACGTCAGACTTTGCTGTATTTCCGGTCACGGAAGCGGAAGCGTTCGGACGCGGCGCGGTCGAGGCGCAGGCGATGGGCGTGCCGGTGATTGCATCGAGTTTAGGCGGATTCACCGAGACGATTGTCGACGGCGACACCGGGTTTCTTGTTCCGCCGGGCACAGCGCCTGCACTCGCGACAGCGATAGAGCGCATGGTCGACATGGGAAAAGATGAACGTAACGAAATGGGACAGCGTGCGCGGGAGCGCGCGCGTCAGCTTTACGCCACATCGACGCTGCAATCCGCCACATTGGCGGTTTATCGGCGTTTGCTAGACGCCGCCGCTTCGAAATTGTCCGCCTCGGGACGAAGCCAGGCGGCGCTGTAAGAGTTGGTCCGGAGAAGTGCTATGGTCGTGTGGCGCAAGCCCCAGCCGCAGAGGAAGAAGAGCGAAGCCCGCGTTGCGGTGAAGAACGCCGAACGCGTGCTCGTCATTCAGTTGGGCGAACTCACCGCGTTCGTGCAGGCGCTTGCCGCGGCGAAGCGCATCCGCGATTTCCACGTTGGCGCGCGCATCACATTGTTGACGACAGACGCTACGCGCGAACTCGCGGAGAAGTGCCCGTACTTTGACACCGTCGAGGCGGACGGCAAGCCAACCGAAGCGCAAGCAATAACCAAACTGATCGCGCGCATCCGCACTGCCAAATACGACATGGTCTACGACCTCGAAGGGTCGAGCCGCACGAGCAACTATTATCAAGGCATGCGCCCGTGGCCGCCGCATTGGTCGGGGCCAGTCGCAGGCGCATCGCATCGCTTCGACACTGAGCGCGGTGACGTGCATCCGCTCGATCGCTACGCGACCCAGCTTGAAGCAGCGGGCATCGCCGTCGGCGAGCCGCTGGTCTCGGATCTGCACTGGGTGCGCTCGGCGCTCCGCGATCCGCCCCGTCTACAGCCAGATTTCTTCGGCATCCGCGGGCGCTATGTCCTCATGCTGCCGCGCGGTGGCGAAGGCGAGTCCAACCGCTACTGGGCGCAGGACAAGTACATCGAGCTCGCTCGGCGGATGGTGCGCCGGGGCGTGACGCCCGTGATTCTGGGAACGGCCGAGGTTCGGCCCATCGGGGCCGCCATTGCCAGCGCAGAGCCGGCTGTGAAGAACCTCGTTACCCGCGCCGACCTCTTCCAAACCATTGGCCTCGCCGAACGAGCGGCGCTCGCGCTCGGCGACGATGTCGAGCTGATGCACGTGGTGGCCGCCGCCGGCGCGCCTTGCGTCACCTTCCTGTCGGCTCTGACCCGGCCCGACGTGTCGGCGCCGCGCGGCAAGGGCGGGGTGGTGGCGCTGACGGCCACCGTTGTCGCCGATCTACCGGTCGAGCAGGTCGAGCGACAGTTGCGAAATTGCGGCGCTTACGTCGAACACGCCGCCAGCGCTTGATGGCGAGCGTTTGACAAGCAATATTCTAATCGTGAGTCCGCGTCCCGCGAGGGGCGCGGGTTCGCTTGTTTGATCAACAGCAACAGGAGAATGCCCGATAGCTAGACGACCGTACGCAGCGCCGCCTCCGTCCAAAGACGGGCCGCGCGTAAACGAGGACATCCGGGGCGTCGCCCGCGTCCTCCTCATCGATGCAGAGGGAGAGAAGCAGGGGGAAATGCCCATTGGCGCCGCACTCGACGCCGCCAGGGAAGCCGGCCTCGACTTGGTCGAGGTGTCCCCCAATTCGAACCCGCCCGTCTGCAAGATCCTCGACTACGGCAAATACCGGTTCGAGGAGCAGAAGAAGAAGGCCGAAACGCGCAAGAAGGCCAAGCGGATCGAACTCAAGGAAATCAAGGTTCGGCCAAACATCGACGACCACGACTACGAAGTGAAGATGAAGGCCATTCACCGCTTCTTCGAAGAAGGGGACAAGGTGAAGGTCACGCTGCGCTTCCGCGGCCGCGAAATGGCGCACACACACCTCGGCATGGAGCTGTTGGAGCGAATGCGGCACGAACTTGACGGCATCGCCAAGGTTGAGCACGAACCGCGCTTCGAAGGCCGCCAAGTCGTCATGGTGATGTCGCCGCGCGCAAGCTAAGCCGCGGTTCAGCTTCATCCTGTTACCGACAGCTCCGGATACGGAGTGAGCATGCGCGCGATTGTATTTGCGGCGTTGTTGCTGGTGGCTTGTGCAGCGCCAGCTGGGCCTGTTGTCGCTGATCCCCCGTCCCCCAGCGCCGCGTCGCCACTGGCGCAGCAAATCCGCGCTGACATGGTGCGCCTGGATCGCGAGCTTCGCGCTGACGGCGTTGTTGCCGCAAAGATTGGCGAGACCGCTGATCTCGGCGGCGGGCTTGTCGTTCGGCCGCTCGAGGTTCTCGAAGACAGCCGCTGCCCGAACAACGTTCAATGCATCTGGGCCGGGCGTTTGCGTCTTCGTGCGAGTGTCTCGGGCAGCGACGTCGAGTTGATACTCGGCGAACCCGCGCAGACGGCGCGCGGAGCGATCTTGCTTGCCGTTGCCAGTCCCGGCCCATGGGCCGAATGGCCGACGAGCGAACTTGGTGCGAAGCCTGCGTATCGTTTTGGATTCCGCCGGGGCTGATCAGCCGCGCGTAAAGCGCCGGCGCTTGGTCATGAGCCACATATTGCCGAGCAACAGGATCAGTGCGAGCGCGAAGCCAACGTAATTGATGTAGGGGATCCACGTCGCGTGCTGGTCGATGATCTGGGTCACGTGGCCGCGCACATCCTCCCGCTGCGCTGCCTGCTGCGCTTGCCGCGCCTGTTCTCCGACGACTCCAAAATCGATGCCCGAAGGCAATCCGACTTGCGACAGCGAGAGGCCGCCGATCGGCGGCAGCCTCGCCGGCGCATAGATGGCATGCAGCCCGAACGCCAACGTGAATGCAGCCAGGATCGCCATTAGCCAGCGGGAGCCCGCGATGGCGGATAGCGAGGAGGTCACCTTGACCTTCTCCTCGTGATAGATCGCCTTGGCTTCGTTGAGGCTGTGAGGCGTGCGCATGCCTGATCTCCCGCCGGTCGGAGATTATCGGCGGGCCCGGCTTTCCGGCAATCCTTACTGACGGTCGGGGTCGTGGATCAGCGCCAGACGCCGGAAGGCTTTAGCCCATTCCAGGTACCAGATGCGGGCGGCGGGATCGTCGGTCGTGGACGCCAGCCGCGCCAGTTCCTGGGCATTTCGTGCCGGCGCCGTGTACAGGTCCTTTGAACTCTGTCGGTCCACAATCGCGCTCCGGCTCGGCGCTTCCTCCTCCGGTCGGCCAATGCTGGAGTCAGGGACACGTTCCGGCGGCGACTGCGCAATGCCTGGCTTGTTCCGGTCCGGACCCCGTGCTAGACGCCCCGGCTCTTCTGGGCGGCCCGGCGAAACGGCATGCCGTGGCGGCCCTTTTTGGCGTCTCTAGAGCAATTTGGGGACGCCCTTATCCTTGGAGGATGAAATGCCGAAACTGAAGACCAAGAGCGGCGTGAAGAAGCGCTTCAAGCTCTCGGCCACCGGCAAAGTCATGGCCGGCGCCGTGGGCAAGCGTCACCGCCTCTCGAGCCACAATGGCAAATATATCCGTCAGAACCGCGGCACGTCCGAGCTCGCCAAGCCCGACGCGGATCGTGTGAAGCTCTGGATTCCGTACGGCCTGAAATAGCGCCGACGACCTCAAGCACTGATGGAGATTTGAAATGGCTCGCGTCAAAGGGGGCGTCACCGCTCACGCCCGTCACAAGAAAGTTCTGAAAAAGGCGAAAGGCTTTTACGGCCGTCGCTCGAAAACCTTCCGCACGGCGAATGCCGCCGTCGAGAAGGCCGCGCACTATTCGTACCGCGACCGCAAAGTGCGGAAGCGCGAGTTCCGCGCGCTCTGGATCCAGCGCATCAACGCGGCGGTCCGCGAAGAGGGCCTGACCTATTCGCGATTTATCAGCGGGCTCGCCAAGGCGGGCATCGAGCTGGACCGCAAGGTCATGGCCGATATCGCCATGCACGAGCCGGCGGCTTTCAAGGGTCTTGTTGCGCAAGCCCAAGCCGCACTGAAGTAAGCTTCAACGGTGGTTTCCTCCTCGCCCGGCGAGGAGGTGGCCGCGAAGCGGCCGACAGGGCTCGAACGCCTCATCGCTCGCTGCGCGGCCTGAAAGCAGGCGATCGCAATGAACGCGACAAATAATGATCTGGGCGAACTTGAGCGCACCCTGATTGCGCGCGTTGCCGCCGCAAACGACGAAGCGGCGCTCGAGACTGTGCGCGTGGAGGCGCTCGGCAAGCAGGGCGCGATTTCGGCGCTGATGAAAAATCTGGGTTCGATGAGCCCGGACGAGCGCAAGAGCTTCGGCGCGGCGCTCAACAGCGTGAAGGACAAAGTCACCGAAGCGATCGTCGTGAAGAAGGCGACGCTCGCCGAAGCCGCGCTCGATCGTCAGCTGCAGAGCGAAGCGGTGGACGTGACGCTGCCGCCGGTGAAGCCGCGGCTGGGGACGATCCACCCGGTCTCGCAGGTGATGGAGGAATTGGCGCGTATTTTCGGCGAGATGGGCTTCTCGGTCGAAGAGGGGCCGGACATCGAGAACGACTTCAACAATTTCACCGCGCTCAACTTCCCGCGCAATCATCCCGCGCGCGAGATGCAGGACACCTTCTTCATGAACGCCGTCGACGAGAACGGCGAACGCAAAGTGCTTCGCACGCACACCTCGCCGGTGCAGGTGCGGACCATGCTGAAGCAGAAGCCGCCGATCCGCATGATCTGCATGGGGCGAACGTTTCGCAAAGATTCGGACGCCACGCACACGCCGATGTTTCATCAGACCGAAGGTCTGGTGATCGACGAGACAACGACCATGGCTGATCTCAAGAGTGTGCTGATCGCGGCGATCAAAGCGTATTTCGAAGTCGACGACGTGCGCCTGCGTTTCCGGCCGCACCATTTCCCGTTCACTGAACCGAGCGCGGAAGTCGATGTCGGCTGCGATCGGTCCGGTGGCACGATCAAGATTGGCGCCGGCGACGATTGGCTGGAGATTCTGGGCTCCGGCATGGTGCACCCAAACGTGCTTCGGAATTGCGGCATCGATCCGGAGAAATACCAGGGCTACGCCTTCGGCATGGGCATCGATCGCTTGGCGATGCTCAAATACGGCATGCCCGATCTGCGCGACTTCTTCGCCGCCGACACGCGCTGGCTGAAGCATTATGGTTTCAGCCCGTACCTGTTGCCCGGCTTGGCGCAGGGAGTGGGCTGATGGAAAATCTTCCGACTCTCATTGGCGCTGGCCCAACGTGGGTAAGCTTGGAGCGCGTCGATCCAAATGAAAGAGGGGCGAAAGCGCGCGTCAGATTTTCCGTAGGCGCGCTTGCAGATGAGTTCGATGGCGTCGTTGTCTATCCGGCGTCGATTGCCAAAGACATGGAGACCTTGAGCCGAGGCGCAATCAGCGAAGCGCAACTGGCAACACAAGATACAGAACTGGTGCTGACTCTGAGACGGGTATCGCAAGCTGTTGTCGAGGTTTCCGCAGACATCCGGAGATACAAGCCCGAGTATCATCTGCATTTTCAGTATGGCGTTGAGTTGTCCAACTTGAGCGCCGTCGCTTCGTCTCTTCGCAAGAACTTCTGTTAGGAGGCGGCAATGAAGTTCACGCTCTCCTGGCTCAAAGAGCATCTCGCGACGGATGCGAGCGTCGGCGACATTGTCGAGCGCATGACTATGACCGGCCTCGAGGTCGAGGCGGTCGAGGACTCCAGCGAAAAGCTCAAAGCCTTCACCGTGGCGCGCGTCGTCAGCGCCGCGAAGCATCCGAACGCCGACAAGCTGCAAGTCTGCCAAGTGGAGACGATCGACGGGATGAAGGAGATCGTCTGCGGCGCGGCCAACGCGCGCGCGGGTCTCGTCACCGTGTACGCGCCGATCGGGGCATACATTCCGGGCACCGGCATCACGCTGGAAGCGCGGCCCGTGCGCGGCGTCGTTTCCAACGGCATGCTGTGCTCTGGGTTTGAACTCGAACTCGATGCCGACGCCGAGGGCATTCTCGAACTGGACAGCGAATTGCAGGTCGGCACGCCGCTGGCGGAAGCGCTGCATCTGGGCGACCCAGTGATCGAAATTGAAGTCACGCCCAATCGTCCCGATTGGCTGGGCGTCGTCGGTATCGCGCGCGATCTCGCAGCGGCGGGCGTTGGCAAGCACATCACCAAGCAGGTGCTGCCCGTGCCTGGACGTTATCCGTCGCCGCAACGTGTGGCGACCGATGCGCCGCAGGCGTGCTATGCGTTCGCGGGCCGCCTCATTCGCGGCGTGAAAAACGGACCGTCGCCGGAATGGCTGCAGCGGCGTTTGCGTTCGATCGGGCAAAAGCCGATCAGCGCGCTGGTCGACATCACCAATTTCATCACCCACGACCGCTCGCGCCCGCTGCACGTCTATGATGTGGCGAAACTCAGCGGCACGGTGCGCGCGCGCATGGGTCGCGAAGGCGAGAGTTTCCTGGCGCTCAACGGCAAGGTTTATGACGTGACGCCGGCGATGTGCGTGATCGCGGATGACGCGCGCGTGCTGGGGTTGGGTGGAATCATCGGCGGCGAACATTCGGCTTGCACTGAAGGCACGACCGACGTGCTGATCGAGAGCGCGTATTTCGATCCGACCATCACGCACCAGACTGGGCGCGCGCTCACGCTGACGACGGACGCGCAATATCGTTTTGCGCGCGGCGTGGACTCTGCGTTCATCGTGCCGGGGGTCGAGCTCGCCACGCGCATGATCATGGAGATTTGCGGTGGCGAGCCGAGCGAGATTATGCTGGCCGGTGAGATTCCCGAGCCACCGAAGCCGGTGACGTTCGATCCTGATCGTGTGCGCACGCTGGCGGGCATCGATGTGAAGCCCACTCGCGTGCGCGCGGTGCTCAAGGATTTGGGTTTCGAGACAAGCGCTGAAGGGCAGGGCTCCAAACGCATCGTCGTGCAGCCGCCGACCTGGCGGCGCGATGTCGAAGGTCAAGCTGATCTCGTCGAAGAGGTCGCGCGCATCGAGGGCTACGATAAGCTCCCCGTGGTCGAGCCGCCGCGCGCTGGGGGCTTTCGCGCGCCGCCCGCGAGTGCGGGCGAGAGCCGCGGGCGGCTGGGCAAGCGAGCCGCGGCATCGCTTGGCTACTTCGAAGCGGTGACGTGGAGTTTTTGTTCGCGCGCGCAAGCTGTGCTGTTTGGCGGCGGCGGTGACGAGATGCTCGTCGCCAATCCGATTTCGTCCGAACTCGATTGCATGCGCCCGTCTGCATTGCCGGCGTTGCTGGTGGCAGCGCAGCAAAACGCCAATCGCGGCTTTGACGATGCGCGCTTGTTCGAGGCGGGGCCAATTTATCGCAGCACCTCGGATGGCGGGCAGGAGCGCACGATTACCGCGGTGTGGCGCGCGCGGCCGCCGCGGCATTGGCGCGCCGCGCCGCAGCCTGATATTTTCGACGTAAAGCGCGATGCGCTGATGGTGCTCGAAGGGATTGGAGCGCCGGTGGCTTCGCTGCAAACGTCGAGCGACACGCCGCCCTGGTGGCGGCCGGGCAAAGCCGGCGCGCTCAAGCTTGGCAACAAGACTGTGGCGATCTTCGGCGAAATTCATCCGCGTACCTTGAAAGCGCTTGATGTTGAGGCGCCGGCGTTTGCGTTTGAGATTTTCCTCGATGCGCTGCCGCCGCCGCGCGTGAAAAACGGACGCACCAAAGCGCCGCTGGAAAAACTCGATCTCATGCCGCTGACGCGCGACTTCGCGTTCATCGTCGATGACGGCACGCCGGCGGCGGATGTCGTGCGCGCGGCGTTTAGCGCCGATAAACAGCTGATCAGCGACGTGTCGCTGTTCGATGTGTATCGCGGCGAGCGCATGGCGGCGGGCAAGAAAAGTCTCGCCATCGAGGTGACGCTGCAGCCGCGCGAGAAAACCCTGACCGACGCGGATATCGAGGCGGCGAGCGCGAAAATCGTCAGCGCCGTGATGAAAGCGACGGGCGGCACGCTGCGGAATTAATGCTCGCCCTTGATGGGCGAGCTGTCAGCGCGCGTAGCGCGATGACTGAGTGGGTGACTCCTCCGCCGATGATCTGTCACCCACTCCGTCCGCTTCGCGGACACCTCGCCCCACCGAAATCGCTTTGCGATTTCGGCCAGCTAGGTGCCGGCCGCGAAGCGGCCGGTGGGGCGAGGACGCGCTTCATCGCTTGCCGTTCCTCAACCGGAAAAGCGGATCAAAGTTCGTGCTCTCAGCAAAGTGGGAGAGCGGGGCGCGCAAGAAGCTTGCGCAGGTAGAAAAGGTAGTGGGGTGTGCCGCTTGCGCGCCCCGCGTGATTTTGTTTTTGCGACCGGCGAAGACTCAGTGGCGTTCCTACGGAGCCGCGAGGGGCCATGCGTTGAGTGAGACAAGTCTCCGCTGCTTCGATCATCTGAAGCAGCTTCGATGAAGATCGGCGCTTTCTCCTCGCCTAGCCGGATTGCCTCCGGACCGATCCTTGCGACGCTGGGGTTCTCGAGCGCCCTTGGCGCCTAATCTTCGTTCCCGATCGATGCGCAGCTAAGTCACAACAAACTCAGCTGGACCTTTCGAGTTTCGTTTTCTCTCCTCGAAACAGCGGCGTCTGCTCTCACGAGTTTCTTCCGCATCACACTCAAACCACATCTCTTGAACTGAATGCTGTTGTCGACCTCAGCCTCCCGACAAGAGACCAGGTGAGTGTAAGCGCGGGAGAAAACGGTCGGATTAGAAATCGCACTTTTGTTGATTCTAAACGGGAATTGCGTCGAAAAGTGTTGAATTGGGCGAAGCCAATCCTCCTATTTTGATGGCCGTCAATCGTTGCAAAGCCATGTCGGCCGGTCTTTAATCCTGTTCAACGGGCAGGAAAATGCGGACATTGCGGATGCTGGCGGGGAGCGCAATCGCGCTCACGATATCAGCCTGTGGGGCTTCGCCGCCGCCTGCGGCGAGCGGCTGGCAGTTTCGGCAAGTGGCGGATCAGCCTGCCGGAAGCGTCTCCGAGCAGGCCTTCATTGATCTTCCTGTCGCCAACGGACACGCACACTTGACCGCGCACTGCCTGCCGCAAAATCATGTTGCCGGCTCAGATAGGGACGTAGAGGTTCAAATCACATTCTTGACCGACAATTCTGGTGAGCTTCGCGTTGGTCCCACGCGGATGACGGGCGGCGTCAAAACCGTACGTTTGCGTGCGAGCGTCGCCGCCGGCCAGGTGACGGACATTGTCGGCATCGTCGATCACGTGAACGCGGTGAAGTTCAATGTCGACGCCTCTCTCTTCGCCACACGGAACGGTCCTTCCGCATTGCGTGTCGAGACGCCCTTGCTCTTTCACGCCAACGCCCAAAACGCGGCGCCAATTGCTCGAATGGAAGTGATCGATTTGCAGCCGCAAGACGCCAATCTCAGGGCCTTGTTCAATCTTTGCAATCCGTCGTGATGCGCCGTTCGGGGCCAATTGCGGACTCATAAGCGAAATTTGCTATCTCCGTCCGCGAAGGAATCGTCATGCAGGCTTGGATCGTTTTGTTTCTCGCGGGGCTCGCGGAAATTGGCTGGGTGATTGGGCTCAAATATTCCGACGGTTTCACCAAGGGTGCGGCGTCGGCTTTCACTGTCGTTTCGCTGACCGCATCGATGCTGCTGCTCGGCTGGGCGGTGCGGTCGCTGCCGATCGGCACTGCCTATGCGGTGTGGACGGGGATCGGCGCCATCGGCGCGGCGGTTGCCGGGCTCATGCTGTTTGGCGAAAGCGCCAATCCGATGCGACTTCTGTGTATTGCCCTCATCATTGCAGGCGTTGTGGGCTTGAAACTTTCAACGCCGAGCTGAGCGGCCTTGTCGGCGCGCAGCGACGCCCCGTAAGGAGGTCGCGGGGAGCGGCTTCATGCCTTTGATCAAGCGCAAGCACGCGACGCTGAAGGCCTACATCCACGACTGGCTCGAGCCGGACGATCCCAACAGCGTGAATTTCTTCAGCGGCGCCATCATTTCGCTGGTGCTGATCAGCCTGGCGGCGCTGGCGCTCGAGACCGAAGCGATCCGCCCGGATTCTAATTTCGCGCCCGGATTCGAGAGCTTTCTGCGAGACATCAACGCGGCGATCGTGATCATTTTTGCGATCGAGTTCACGCTGCGCTTTTGGTCCGAAGGCGAAAACCCGCATCACGCCGGCTTTATGGGCCGCCTGAGATTTCTGTCGCGGTTCATCACAATTGCGGATGTTCTGGCGTTTCTGCCTGAGCTGATCGTGCTGCTGTTCATCCCGCATCTGCACGGCGGCTGGCTGGCGGCGCTGCGTGCGCTGCGGCTGTTCCGTTTGTTCAAGCTCGCGCGCTACGTCTCGGCGTTCGCGATTGTTGGCGCGGCGGTGAGGCGCGCGGGCGCGCCCTTGCTGGCCGCGCTCTGCGTGGCCGCGGCGCAGCTCTACATCTCGGCGATGCTGCTCTATTTCATCGAGGGCGAGAACAATGCGCGCTCGTTCGGCTCGATCACGCGTGCGCTCTGGTGGGCGGTGGTGACGCTCACCACCGTCGGCTACGGCGATGTGTATCCAACGACAGTGCTCGGGCGCGTCGTCGCCGGCATCGTCGCGGTCACCGGCATCGGCATTGTCGCGCTGCCAACCGCTATCCTCGCTTCATCCTTCGCGGAGGAATTCCGCGAACGCTACGAAGCGCGCCAGAAAGCGCTCGAAGAGGCGAGGGAGATGACTGAGTGATCAGCTCCGTATCTAGCTTTCCGGCGGCGGCGCCGAAAGATTGAGCCTCCGGCGCTCGCCAATGCGATTGCCGGAAATCCCGCCTTCGATCATCTCCGTGCCTGAAAGCGCGAAGATGCGTCCGCCGGTGAAGATAGCGCGGGTGTTGCCGTACCAATCGATGCACGACACTTCGCAATGGTAACTCGGGTCCTGCGCGTGCTCGTTGGCGTTGAGCAGGCCCATGTCGTTGAGCTGACCGGCGCCGTTTACGGATAGGAAGCTCACGTCGGAGGCTTGGCTGCGGAAAACCCAGCGGCCGCTCTGCTTGACCCCGCCGACTGTCGGCAGACCTATCAAGCCGCCTTCCGGACCGATGAGACTGTTGAAGGCGTGCGAGCGGTTCTCTGACTCGAAGCGGCCGGCGAGCAAATGTGTGTCCGCGATGCGCGGGCGCGCGCGCAGATCGAGCAGGGAAATGCTGAGACCTTCATCGTTGCGATAGCCGGTGAGTGCGATGTTGGTCGCGCCGGCGCGTTCGATGCGCAGGACGCCGTGCGGCGCCTGGATGGTGACGGGGCTCGTCGGGCGCGCCAACGGCACGGCCACGATGCGGCCAGTGACCGTTTGCCCTTGCGGCGGATACGAACTCCAGCTCGGGCGCGAACCGTAAACGAGGTAGTTCTCTGTGAAGCGTGGTTCGTAACGTGCGCCGTCGGGGCTGGGCTCGTTGACGTAGCTCCACGGCGGCGCTTCGCGCGGCGTCGCGCTGAGCGCGCCCAAAGGCGCATGGAAATAGCGCACGCGCGGATTCTCGTTGTAACTGCTGCAACCGCCATCCCAGCCGAGCAGCGCGCGGAATTCACCGCCATTGGTGTCGAGCGCGAGCTGGTTGATCGGCGCGCCGCGCGTGAACAGCGCGCGCGGAGATCTGCCAGACAGCGGCACTTGATAGAGGGTCGCGGAAACGGCGCGGTCGCGCACATTATCCTGGCACTCGCGATCGCCCCAACCGGGCGTCACCCAGAGATAAATGTCGCTGGTGGAGACGAAGAATTCGCGCTCCGACGTGCCGACGAAGGCTGTGGTGCGGCAGTCGAGCTCATCACCGCTACGCGGATCACCGAGCGGGCAGACGGATACCGAATGTACGAACGGCGCGAGCGTCGGCCGGACCGGTTTGTAGATGTCGTGTGCATCGAAGAGCGGCTTGCCGCGGGTGGTTTCAGCCTGCCGCTGTCCATCGCGAACCCAACGGCGGATGAGCGGCCAGCGCATCGGCTGATCGGGATTGAGGTAGGCGATGTTGAGCGGCGTGTAGACGACGAGATTGCCGTTCACGAGCCGCGTCGCGTAGTTCTCCGCGGAATAATAATCGTTCGATGAGAGATAGTAGATCGCTTCACGGTGCAGCTGGCCTGCATCGTTGATGGTAAAAACGGTGATTTCTGAAGCGCTCTCGCGATACGAATAGCCGGTGACGAGCTTTCCAGCACATTGGGATCCTAAGCTTAGAATTCCACGTGGACAAGTTGTCGCG
>JADMIO012500375.1_pt1 | contig 28525 bp, 37 predicted proteins | sample 8958161 | NCBI WGS metagenome assembly JADMIO01 (sample SAMN16585339, study PRJNA669376) | soil metagenome | isolation source: Crop rotation soil | place: USA: Cullars Rotation, Alabama | collected 2011 | reverse complement strand
GGCATGCTCAGCTATATAGCAGCTGCGCGTGCATAATCATTAAAAGGCTTGTCAAATCACAAAACGCCGCATCCAAGTGGCCTTGTCGAGTGTCTGTGTCTCTTTCTCTTGGTTGTGCAACGTCGCTGCATCAACCCTCCCGGCAGCCAACCACGCCGCAGCAGGAAGGAGCCTTCGGTCGCAGTACAGCATCAGTGCAACAACATCGCAGGCGCGCCCTCGAGTTCCGACCGTCGCATCCTGCACCCTCGCACACGCTGCGTCGCCTCGCGGACGAGCCGAGCTCTCCTTTCAAACAACAGCAGCGCCGTGGACCAGTCGCTGCGCCCGCTGCCCGCTATCCCGAAGGCTGAAACACGCGCATGGTCCCACGTGCGTCCTTGAGCTGGTACACTTTCCACGCTACAAGCTCCAACCACTCCTTAGCTTCATCCCCAAGCACCCCACTGTCCCTGACGGCTGGACTATGTATACGATCGCCCTATCCCCTTCGCCATGACCGCCTCACACCCTTCCGACGCCCTCTCCTCCTCCCTCGTGAGGAACTCGACCGTCGACAGCCTCATCCCGCGCCTCCAGGCAATGACCACGAGCCCTGACGCCTTTGACGCTACCCCAGACTCGCACCAGTCCTCCCTGAACACCTCTCCTACCACCTCTCTCACCAATCTCGCAGACGTTGACTGCACGCCAATCCCCGAGAGACGCTCGATTGACGGCTCTACAAAGCGACCAACACCGTCCCAACACACGCAGAGACCGACCATTGATTCCTCTACCATGGGCAAGGCAGTTACTACCTCGAGTGTGGAGGAGCGACGTCCCTCGACTCCGCGTGCGCAAACGGACCCCTCTCCGTCGTTTGCCGACTTGCTCCCAACTCACCACCCACGTCCGCGCAACCGCTCCCCATACTCCCGCTCCCACCTGCGCTCGCTCAGCGGCTCCAGCTCGCCGAGCGCCCCGCCCATGATGCGAGCCCACTCCCTCCCTGCCGTCATCAACCCCTCGGGTCACCTCGCCTTATCTCCCTCCCCAGTGCCCGCCCGCCCATCATCCCCGCTTCGTTCACCCAAACGGACCCGCAGTCCACGGAGCCAGTCGTTCCTCCACGAAGACTCGTATGCACACAACGGAGCGCCCAGCGTGTGCGATATCTCAGAGGACGCTGAGCTGGAGCTCACCCCCAAGCCGGGTGCGTTGCAGCCCTCGCCACTCTCGAGTCTGTACAGCAGCACTGGCTCGCTGTCGAGGAGGAGGCGGCCCGCTTCGCCACTCCACCAAGTTTCGTTCGGATCCTCAGTCGGTGCGCCTCTAGTGCGAACACCGACTTCGGGCTCCTTATCGCCCCTGCTCTCGGCGGCCAAATTCAATGAGCCGTTTCCTGGCCTGAGCTCCAATTACCCGTCCTCCATCGCCTCCTCATCCGTACCCTCCACGCCGACCTCGATGCGCTCTCGCAGTCCTTCCATCTCGTCCCTCGAGACCATACCCGATACTCCTGACGCTGAGGCCGAAGCGATTGAGGCGGACCGGATTGCTCGATTGAAAGCCGCAGCAGACCGCGAGAAGGAAGGCACCGAGGGGGTCAGACGCTCAAGTCTCGACGTACCTGGTGGTAGCGGCCGTGCCCTGGGGTTCGGAAAGCGGGATTCTAGGAAGAGATGGAGTGTTTGTGGCGCCGAAAGGCGTGGAGACCTTGACTTGGAGACCATCTGGGAAGACTGAGGAAGGGGGCAGCTTGCTGTACTATCCCTTGTATTATGCATCATCAGGCGTTTTGTTAATTGGCGACTCACTAACAGCATTATATGGAGTTTATTTGGGTGGTTTTGTCAGGCTTTGTGGTAGCCTAGGCGCAGTTTCTTATCGAGCGGTGGTTCTTTCGTTCCATTACTCTGCCTCGAGTAGGTGAACCAACTCTGACCAGGTGGATGGACAAACGATGACGAGCACGAGCCATGAGTTTTACTTTTCTTCTTCTTTCCTTCACTACAAGCATTTGGTACGATAGCATTTTTAGTACATGGCGTGATACCCTTCCTATGGGGTTCTTTGACCCAGGCATGGATTATGGGAGGTCTGATGAGTTTGAAGTGCTCTGAAACTTGGAGCATCCTCAATGCAAATATTTCCTGAATCCCAGTCTTACTTTTATTGCCGTGAAGTAGTCATAATGCGACGCAGTGCACATGTAACCCTGATACCAGCCCATGTGTACCAAAATAGTAAGTGTATTGACGAAACGGCTGCCCCGCCAGAAGCAGAAAATCTCCCCGCTACCTCGGTGACATCACGGTGCTTCTTTCCTAGTTCGGCGGGGCATTTGCAATCACATCACCCAACAGAAAAAAGTCATTGAGGTACATAAACAAGAGTCATACCCAGCCACTCAGTTTCGCGCAAGAAACCTACGTCTCCTTCTTTTACGTATTTCCTCCCATCTACCTTCATCTCATCTTCACCTTGCAACCAGCAGCCGCCAAAATGTTCAACTTCGGCATCATCGGAACGAATTGGATCACACACTCGTTCATTGAGTGTGCCCACGCAACCGGGAAATGGAATCTCGTTGCCGTATACTCCCGAAAGGAAGATACAGCCAAGGAGTTTGCCTCAAAATACCCAGACAACAAAGTCGCGCTCTACACCGATGTGTCCGCACTCTCGCAAGACAAGAACGTGGATGCAGTGTACATTGCCTCGCCCAACATTCTACATTTCGAGCATGCAAAGAAGATGCTTAACGCAGGAAAGCACGTTATTCTTGAGAAGCCCTCGTGCTCCAACAGCGCAGAACTAGACGAGCTCTTCAAGCTAAGCAAAGAAAAAGGCGTCTTCCTCATCGAAGCATGGCGCCACATCCAAGAAGCCAATTTCTCCATTTTCAAAAACGCAATCAAAGAAAAACTAGGCGCCGTGTATGGCGCGAGCATCACCTACGCACAGTTCAGCAGCCGATACGATAAAGTTCTGCAAGGCGAGGTGCCGAATATTTTTAATCTCGAAATGGGCGGTGGCGCGCTGGTCGATTTGGGCGTGTATACCGTTGCCGCTGCTGTGTGGTTGTTTGGTGCTCCGAAAGACGCCCAGTATTATCCTGTTATTATCAAGACTGGTGCGGATGGTGGAGGGAAACTCATCCTTTCTTACGATAATTTTACGGTCCACTTGTGTGGATCGAAATTGTACAATTCGGATGCGCCGAGCGAGGTGTATGGAGAAAAGGGAACGCTTATCGTGCCTACGATTACTGATATTGAAAAGGTTACGTTTTGGGATCCGAGGTCGAAGACGAGGGAAGAGCTCGGGGGTAAGAAGGAGGATTTGAATCTCAAGGAGGAGGCGGCTGAGTTTGCGAGGATTATTGGGGAGAAGGATTGGGATGCTGCGGCGGTGTTGGAGAGACATAGTCGGGATGTGTTGAGTGTGACCGAGAAGGTTAGGAGGGATAATGGACTTTTGTTTCCGGGGGAGAAATAGTTGGGGAAGATTCTCTGCGTTGTAAAGGGAAGAGGGAGACTTGGAATAATGCAGAGTAGAGTTCGAAAGAGAATTCAGAATGTATGCTTATTGCTCGGCGTCCAAAGATTTGTTCATGTGTTCAACTAGTCAATCACGCATTCATTGATCCTCTCCAAAGCCAGGTGCTCTTTCCAAATTGTCCTCGTGTTGACTACAACTCGCTGTAGAATAACTAATATCACATAGAAGCAAAAGAGCAAAAGGTCAGCAATTAAGAGTAGATGAAATATAACGTATGTGTTATATGCACACAGAATTCTTGGATAGTTTAGGTTATGTAATTCTATGCATCCATGTTTACTGTCGATACATAAATAATCTTTGCTCTTCTTCGTTAAAGTCCTACTGTTTCCTTGATCCTTCTTATCTGAGGTTTTTTTGCTAGGATGTAATTATATACTTATTAATTAAAGTCCACCCTACGTTTTCTGCGACTCGTTCTGGAGGACTTTTTAAGTGAATGGCTTGTGTGGTGTCATCGCTTTGCTTTCCAAACCCTCTATTTTTCTCGGGGGTTTTTTTTTTGCAGTTCTATCTCTGATGTAACGGGGTTGACCAAGGAGGTAGATTCTAGTAGATACCAAGAGCGAGGAGAATAAAAAAAATATACTGTGGGTAAAAGCAGATAGATTCCCCTTCTCGAAAGCGATTTGAATAAAGTATATATCTAATTGAACGTTAATTACGAAACTAGCGAATATCGACCTACGATATGGCAAAGTCTTACCTTCTGACAAATACAACGCTATCAGTCTACATGCCTACCAGGAAGTACAAGTCAAGAAGGTGGAGAATCCATTTGATGAATCCGTTTTCACACTATTTAGCGGCAGAAGAAAAAGCTCGGTTCGGTGCTGGATTTTGAGCTGTAGTGAGAGTAACCATGGAAATGGAGGGTTTCAGAAAACAAGTAGTTCGGAGACTCGCAGGATAAAGGTCCGTGAAAGATATTGAAAATGGTATATAACCAACATTGCCTAATATTGAAGTTTCAACGAGCATATTGATTGCTATAACATTCTACCTTTCTCACGCAGAAAAAAAAAATCGCTTCATAGTAAACTCACTCAAATTGTATAACAATTCGCGCGAAAAGGCGGTATTGCGCCGTAAAAGCTTTGTGCTACTGTGCGGTTATTAGCCCGGGAGCTGTAGGTTTTGATGCTATTGATCATTCTTGGGTAAAGTCGATATTCCGGTCCAGAGATTTTTTTATATGTGGAAGGATGATTCGCGCGAGATCGCCATTGTGATTCTTGTTAGCGTATTGATACGGATCGTATGGACTGGCATAATGTTGTTTTTCGGCTGGCTTTTTGCATTTCTTCATTTTGGCTGTTGGAATGGTATTCCATCCCTTTAGGTTTCTCAATTGTTGATTTCTTGGTGTAAGTTATTCAGAGTCGACTGAAGTTTCTTTATGTGGTCTCCAATATGCACGTAAAGTGCAAAACACATGCTTACCTTTCGGGCTTCGGACGATACATTCGTTGTCAAATCATAATGTATTTAGCCAATTGACTAGAATCAATTCACCCTTCCGAATTATCTCCACTACTCGTTTTCTCAAGCTTACCGATAGCAATGCTGCTTTGCAGTGGAAACAGAACGAGAACTACTCCAGAAAAAACCCCTCAGCTGAACGCGAACCAGGCTCAAACTTTATTCTATAAAGGTTCTCATTATCTCTTGCGTATACTTGGATGTACCTTGCTACTCTCTTCTCTATCTTCACAGTTGTATTTTCTGTACCTGTGCTGTGTGCAGCAAACTAAATTAAACAATCCTTCTACTTTTACACTTGCTTCACCTCTTTCTAGTAAAGCTAAGCTCAATCCTTGCATATCTTAGATTTACGCTAGTTAGGCGCTACTCCGCTATGCTCCGCTTTTCATGCCCGCACAAACGAGTACCTTCTGTTCGATGACGTGGCGTACGCGTCTACGCGTTTTGAGACGAGAAAGAAAGCAATAGATTCTGCTCAGGTACTTTTAAAATAAAAAACCATATACAAAGTAGGAAAGGTGATTGCGTGTGGATGCTAGGGGTATATGGCGACGCAAAGAGGTCCCTCTTCGATAAGGATCAACCATAACCATGACCTTGATCACAACCGAAGTTCAACTCAAGCTTAGCAAGTATTCCGCCAACTTCATTTAACCTCATTTTATCAAAGCCAGTTCCTAGACCTTCCCATCAACAACGAAACGATATAAAAAGGATCGAGAGAATAAAAGGGAAAACCCCTTCTGAAGGGACAAAAAGGTTTACCCAAAATCAGGACCTTCCAGCACTACCAGAGCCTTTTGCAGCCCTTCTCGCATCCCGTGCCAGTCGTCTTTCTGCATCTTGTGGATACGCCCAGTTCAGTACTCCGTTTTCAGTAACCCACTTTCCGTACTGCGGGTACGGCCATCTTTTGAGTTTTGACAAAGCGATGAGCAGCTGTGGATCGTCCAATGAGTATTTTATATCTTTGTAAATTATCCATCCTTTAGATGAGGAAGTGGGAGGTTCGTTCTCAAGAAGCACGCGTTGTAAGGTCCATTCCTCGGCGCGCTGGCGCAGGGTTTAGCAGGAGTATTTTGATGTATAAGGGGGAAAGGCGGGTATTTGTGACTTACTAGCTTCTCTAGAGGTTTTATCGGTTTAGCGACCGTTGTAGGGGTCTTGGATTGCGGGAAATGCGAGCGTAGACGGTATAGAAGGCTTGTTTTATCTTGTTGCTGCGGTTCCTTCTCCTTTTCCTTTTCCTTTTGTTTTTGGCGCTTTCGTTGCCGTTGCTCCTGCTTTTCCTTGTCCCTTTCCCTTTCTTTTTGCTTTGCGCTGCTATTTGGAGTTGGGTTTGCCGTAGTAAACTTGTTGAAAAATTCATGGAATCTAGGTACGGGCTCCGGGAGGGCATGACGTGGAGCAAGAAATGTTCGTTTATGTGTCCTGCCATGTACATCTTCTCTGCTACAAGGGAAATTGTATAAAAGACTTGCGATGCAGAAAAAAACAAATGTTCTCAAAAGAAGTATTCGCAAGCGTCTATTCCGCATCATGGTTCGTGTGGGGAACATAGATATAAAAAATCCAGAATGTGCACAACTTCGCATTAAAGTAATAGTTTTAGCAGACTATGTGCATTCGGTAGATATACCATATTGATATACTTGCTGCCCAGCTTTTTCTCGTACTGCATAAATCCGAAGAGTAAACTACGGAATCGGCTGGCCTCATTGCCGCATTTATTCTTCCTTCTCGCACGTATGCTCACCTAACAACACAAACGTTAACAATAAGCATGGAAGGAGTTCCCAAAAATAATACCTCAAATAAACATTATCAACCGTTTCTTGCTTTCACGAACAGGTTTTGCACCTATTTCATTCGCCCATCACTATCGTGTTTATCTCTTCGAACACGACTTGTGCACATCTCTTTCACACGTCCCAAGTAAAAGCTGATTCTTAGGCTTCTTAAAGTACCCTAAACCGGAGTCCCTTCTTGGCTACCAAGAAATCCTACTGGACGAATGGGTCCGTTTGTGGCAAATATCATCCGACCTGTTGAAGAAGCAAGATCTGTCGTGTCAACCATATGGTCGATTTACAAGTAGATGGAAGCCATGGATGACGTAGATGAACGGATAGTGTATTGGAAAGAGCGGGTAGATGCACAGGAGACGAGGCCCAAGAAATTAATGCTGACAGAGAATGCTTTCTGAATTTGGGGTCAAGTTGGTTAGGACTGAAGCGGTGTTGAAATTAATGAAGGGAGCTGGATGGGGAGAAGAAAGTGTTAGGAGAGAAAGCGTATGGGAGATGGACGACGCCATCGTCTCACTGAGATACTCATATCGACACTCTGCGGTTACTTAGCAAGCTTCTTGCGAGAACAATAACATATCCATCTCAAACTTTTGATCTTACCGGATCATAGCAAAGCTGCACAAGAGGAAACAGTATCAGCGTCACGAACAACTCCTCGTAAGCATCTTGAAAGACTACGTGAATTAGGAGCTTTCAAAATGACGGAAATGACAAAGTTCATCGTGCATACATTTGTCACGACGAAAAAGTTCAAAAGAGGAAAAATGCATTCCGTTTCTAAGCTGCAGCCACTCAAAAACTTAAAACAAGATGAACCTAGAATACACTATCCACCAAATGGGATCACATCACATTCTACCCACCAATGGGGGTCGATTGCCATTATCTACTTGAGCCACCTTAGCCTTGTCCAAATGCTCATCGTTTCACCCTCTCCAAACTAACCCCCTTTCCAGCCATGCCGGCACCTTTAAGAAAATACACAAATGTAGACATACAGCATGACGCGTGTGTATGCGTCATGCGAAATCCAAGCGGTCGTTCAAAACACATCGTTCAAATAGTGCCGATGCCGATATACTTGTAGTTGCAGTTGTATATTGTCGGGCGCTGCAACAGTAGGCGGAATGGGTACATTTAGCAGGTAGCGTCACTGCCTCGGGAGTTCATGAGCAGAGCGACAATAAGACCATAGAGACCTGGTAGCGATATTAGCATTCATGCTTTTGTTGTGAATGAAATCGAATGCATACCCAAGACTTCGGCGAAAATGAGGATAAGAATCATGCCGACGAACAGCCTGGGCTGCTGGGCAGTTCCTCGCACACCAGCGTCACCGACGATTCCAATGGCAAATCCGGCAGCCATACCCGCAAGACCGACGGACAGACCGGCGCCGAGCTGGATGAAGTTGGTGAAGAGAGATGAATGTTGCTTTAGATCGTTGGAGATCAGAACGGACACGACGAGACCGTAGATACCGATGATACCAGCCATGACGACGGGGATAATGTCTATAGTATATCTTAGCGCATGCTCCGCGGAACAGTGTAGGAAGCTGCGGTTGCGGGTCCACAGAGAAGAAAATGGCGTGCAGAGTCAGGGAAGAAGGACGCACTCTTGACAATCAAATCCGGGCGGAGAACACCCATAGCAGAGACACCAACACCTGCCTTGGCAGTTCCGTAGGCAGCGCCGAAACATGTGAAGACGATGGCAGACGTGCAGCCCATCGCACCAAAGAAGGGCTAGTAGATATCAGCATGGCGTTCTTGTGGTATACATCATGTTCAAAGCGGGAGGACGGAGATGGACGCAACGGGTCACGATGGTGCTGACAAGGGCCAGGAGGCAAAGCGGACAGGTGGGCGACTTACGGCATACACGGGGCTATAACAATTGGGTTAGCACTGATCCAAAAGATAGAATTACATTTATGAAGCTTCTAGAGGCCTGCAAATACAGACTGGCGCGAGCTCATCGCCTTGGCGTCAAGCTGGAGCTGCCTGCGCAGCCAGAAGAGAGCTCCGGTCACACTTACCAAGCGTCGGTGGCCATTGCGATAGTCGTCTGCGTATTCAACGAAACTTGTAGAATGAAATCTGGGATGAGATCGAGATCGAGATCGAGATGGACGGGTGTTGTAGCGGACGTAGGAAGGCGATGGTGGTGTCGAGGTGAGTGGTGACGATGGCTGGAGTTGCAGTCTTCGCTTCGCGCCTTGCTGGAACCGCGCTAGCTCTGCACGTGATGTCATTAGTGCATGCCAAGACTCAAAAGTTCGGTGGGTGCACATAATTTCTTTGCAGCCTCAACGTCTCGCGACCACCACCCCAACACAACAATTTTTGCTAACCAAGGGCGAGTTAGGCAGTGTATGCATCCCTCTTGAAAGGAAAGGCTAGATTATGACTGACTAAAGTCTACAGGAACCCTCCTTCGGGCGAGCTATACCGTGAACCCAGAACTTCACCACCCGCACTCCACCACATTACCCGCACTTCTCACCAATCGCCATGGCCGACGATACCTCTGCCGCATGGCCCCAAGCCGACCAGGCTTTGAGCCAGGAAATTCTCGATCTCGTGCAACAAGCGACACACTACCGCCAGTTGAAGAAAGGTGCCAACGAGGCGACCAAGACACTGAACCGCGGTATCAGCGAGATCGTCATCCTCGCGGCCGACACCTCGCGTATGTCCTATACCTTCTGCTCACAGATCCGACTCGTGCTACTGAGTTTGAGCTGACTTGATCGTAGCCCTCGCCATCCTGCTGCACCTTCCCCTTCTCTGCGAGGTAAGCTACACCAATATACCTATTCCTGCTGGATACCAAATGCTAACTTCTCTGTCTAGGACAAGAACGTCCCGGTATGTACCATTTCCACAGCTCACATCCAAAGACCTCGAAAATATAGTTTCAGGACATTGGCAGTACCATCTCATCAGAATGGATTCAGCTAACCTGCCTAGTATGTCTATGTTCCTAGCAAGATGGCGCTCGGTAGAGCTTGCGGAGTTGCGAGGGCTGTCATCGCTTGTTCGATCACAACCAACGAGGCGTCTGACCTCATGGGCCAGATCCGTAGCTTGAAGGTACGTCTCCTCCAAATCTAGCCATGAGAATATCTTGCTAATTTATGTTTTCTCCATAGGACAAGGTTGAGCGCCTCCAAATCTAAGCTTCTCAAAGATGGAAAACTATACCATATGCTTTCAAATCGAATTTTCTGCGCGTGAGTGATAAAAGTGTTAAGCATCCAACCCTATGGAGAGCTTCTACACCTTTAACTTTTCTTGGCGTTTGCGCGATAGAAAATCCTTCTGAAAGCCGATGATACTTAGATAACGAAACTCAAAACTGAAAAATTTAAACTACACCCTCTTTCTTGATTGCTTTGAGTCAAATCACATCACCTCCCAACCAACTCTGTTCTAATTCTTATCCTTCTTTCATTATCTAGAACATCACTCCCCTACGGTTGTACCCGCCGTGGTCGCTCGTTCTATATGCACGGGTTTCGCGTAACATAGTTTGCATTCCTAGAAGGACTGGTTTTTCAGATTGCTAATCGCATTGGAATGTTTGTGGCATGTTGCAGCTAATGTTCCTGTATATCGATGCGGTAGAGTGACAATTATCATTCCGCCTATGGATACACTTTCGCTCCTATTGGTCTGTTCGGAATTTTTACTTGGACTGGCATATAGGTAGGTATACATGTGAGAAGAATCCCCGACATATACTTCCACATTCGCGCTCAGTCAAAAATTGCCGCATCGAGCTCACAATCCCAGTTGCCAACCACTAATTCTAAGCAAAATAAAGAAGAAAATGTTAAATCATACAAGCGTCTCTGATCTCGACAACGAGAAGCAAGTCCGCGTTCTTCGCATTGTTGATTGGATCCGCGAATGGGGAGTCAGCGAGAATGTGCCTCTACCTCAGGTCCGTGCTTAGTGGTGCTAGTATCGAGTACCCAATTTCATCAGAAGCTCATCATTATCGGAGACCAGTCCACTAGGAAGTCGTTCCTCCATGAAAAGCTTACCGGGCTGTCATTTTCCATTGCTAGCGATCTTTGTACGCGTTTCGCAACGCAGATTGTACTTCGTCGGGCGCAAGACGAGGACGTGGGAGTAAAGGTTACGATTATTTCCAATCCTAGCGCTCAGTCAATTAAAATTAAGACTCGCCTTCTTCGGTCTAAGCAAGAAGTGTTAACTAAGAACTTCGACAGTAAGGAGTTTCAAAATATTTTTGACGAGGTTTGCTTTGATTAAAAACTAAAGAGGTAAATATACAGATGATCCTGGCTGCATAATGCATGGGAGTACTGGGTCCAATCACCGAGTACCTAAAGGACCTTGAGAAGCGGTTTTCCGGTACTGAGCACCACCTCCGTGTTATTGATATCCCAAGATTCTTCCATAGTAGGTTAATAGGTCTGGTAAATATTTAAACCTCCAGCCAATTTCGAACCCCTACCAAGATTAGACAGAGGAGTCTCTAGCAATTATTCGAAAGCTTATCTAGGAAAATATCACCGACAATCCTACAATCATCCTGTTGGTCTTTCTCAATACGGGATTGTATTCCAGTCTCACGTAATCTTAATGCGGTTACTAACGCTCGTAATAATCTTGCGAACCAAACATATATCAGCAAGATGTCGCTGGTGCGATGAGTAGTAACTATGGCTCGGCACTTGACGCTCATAGTCCGCTCAAGCTTCATATGCATGTATGCGAACTTTAACAATAACTTGGCAAGGTATACGGCACGTAGAGGGCACGCTAAGATGTTTCCAACTCTAAAATAGGATTAGATAAAGAGTCCACACATAATAACATGGATGATGGATAAACATTATCGAATAGGTTCGAGCACTTTACCATGATTCTTGAGGAGTAGAGTTACCTGGGACGGTTAATCCGATGGTCCTCGAAAATATGTTCCGCCGGCAGTCAACCCCATGGGAAGGAATCACGATGACCTAAAGCAAAACCATTACCGCTGCACATGTATTCAACGAAGTCATTTTGGACACTTGATTTACGATGAGGATCTGAGAGCGAAGTTAAAAATCATACTATCTAAAAGAAAGCATATAACCTGACCTGACGCGCGTGAACAACCATTTACAATGCTCAGAGACGAAAGAGCCGGAGTTCATCAAACTGTCAAATACGACTTCGCTGATACATTGTATGCTCTCCGCGAAGAGCGGGTCTTTTGCAAGATTGAGAACTGCAGGCTGTTCTGACGGCTACTGCACATTGGAAGTAAATAGGCCTCTGAAAATTGTTTCATTCGAGTAAGGAGGGCCAAACTGTGAACGACATCCTCAACATCCTCACTCAAAATTCATTACAAAGCAGCTTTAAAGCGTGTTACGGGCAACGTAGTACTCTTAATTATAGAACGACTTGTCCTATGCTTAGGTACTCTGGTGAAGGCTTTGTCCTCTGAGATGACTGGTGATCTTTAGAACGATGAATTAATGGACATAGCCGGCGAGAACTTTGCGATGTCAGGTGCTCGAAACGAGCCCTTGCTAGTGTGAAAGATTTCAGAGCGCATTAATCATTGCGAAGCACGCATGTATCTAACCCGATACATTATCAAAGAATAGTCAAGAGTGATGAGGAGGGCTAATGTCCTTTTTTTAGGATTGGAAACCGTTAAATTTCTCCACTGCCGCTTCAATCTTAATTTTCTTAGTCGGTGGGAGGGTTGGATTTTGTGATCTTTCGTGAGTCGCGAGTCTTCTGAATGATGGTTGCAGACTGGGAGGAATTGATGCTGGTAGTTCATGAAGCATGAAGATTCTCAAATATGGGGTTGGCATCTCGAGGAATGAGTACAAAATTTCGCTGGGATGGGTCGGAAGAAGCAAGACCCGAAGCGTCGAGATCTGTAGAACAGGCGATAAGCAATGAAGCGGGAGCGGAAAGCACTAGAATTGGAATGCTAATGATCACAGTGAGCTGGGCGAGCAGATATAATATTGAAAATCCATAGCTGCTGCTGCTGCTTAAGATAAAAAATGGAAGACGGAACAGAGTATGATATATGTACTTTAGGTGTAAGAATACCTTGAGAGGGAGGAAAAGGCAGCGGCAGAAATGCAGATCTGTTGAGCCACTTTTGTTCATGTCTGTACATTTCGTGCGAGCCGTCTTGCGGTATATGTTGTGTGTTGAGCTGAGAAAATGTGCTGCCATGTCCGCCCGCAAACAAGTGCGCACAATGAGGCGAACATAGTCTCATAAAACATAAATATCGTGAGTAGTGTAGGTGTATCCGACGCTATAGCACTTTGCACTTTAGTTGTTCAAGTTCGAGTTGAGTGCAGGCTCCAAACGTTGTAAATTTGTTTTTATAACACGGACTTTCATGCAGGAACATTTCGTAGTAACCGTGAGGCCCGTGTCGCATCCGGACTGCGTTTTTTTCATCACCGTCTTCTCGTGCGAGTTTGGACGTAACTTTTTCTTCATTCTTGAGGAGCGATTTTACGATGTAAAAAAAAGTCCGCCCGGAGCCTGTGTGGTATGTCGGACATTGGCAGCGCGAATAATGAGCGAGACTCGGATTTTCTACTTTTCAGCCTTGGTTGAGACCAAGGCGTTCCTAGTACGTATGATGGGTGGAGTATATATATGTGATGGATGTGTGTAGATCATTGATCTTCTTCATTGCACGTTATTGCTTTTCGGCGTCGATAATCATCATGATTCTCAAAAAGAGCCAAGTGTTAGTTCTTGCTGTTATTGGCAGTCTGTTGAGTACGGCATTCGGGCTCCCCAGTACGTTCTTCATCGAGAGGGTCTTTAAGGTTGGCCAGTGGCATTGAGCTGTATCCTAATGATTCCCAGCACACCAGTCTGGATTGAACAATGAACAAGATCTGGGGCTACAGAAGAGAGATGAACTCTTGAAGCGCGATCCAATGCTCTCATGTAAGATTCTCAAATTCGAAATCTTTGGCTCTTGCAGGCTTATAATGGCGTATAGCATCGGGTTTTCGGAAGTTATCAAAGCCCGCTGGACACCAGTCACCTGCCTCAGTCACAGCCACACATAGGCCCCAATTTACATTCTATGAATGGGATATAGGCCTTACTATGTCCTCACGACGATACATAGAAGCACTCGAGGACTGGATTCCAGGCAAACGAGAGCAAATGTACAAGGACCTGGCATCGAATATGGAGAAAGAATTAGGAAGGCTTCAGGGTAAACGTGAATACAAGAAGCTCAAGGAGGGATTTTTCAAAACATTGCTTAAAGACCCATCAGAAGTTTCAAAAGTCGATGAACCTAACACGGAGCAATGGGAGTGGCTTGCACAAAAGCAAGAAGGAATCTTCGAAGCTACTCTGAAAGACTATGGCGTACAATTTGTACGACCGCCGAATTCGAACTTACGGTCATCGAATTGAGGGTTTGAAACTGTGGTGTAGAAAAGAAAGCTAGGAAATAGGTGCTCAAATGATCTTTGGTATAGACGACTACTCGATTGAAGACCAGCATAAAACTTACTGTATAAGGATGTTTCAAAGTGCCGTATCCCTAGCTCGGGCTCTCATGGTATATATCCCTGCGTCGAACTTAGCATTAGCTACAGTGGGAAACCGCATAAGCTTAAGCTACGCGACAGAAACGATGCATGGTTGATTGTTATTAGACGTGTTTAGAAGTTACAAGGGTGGTGCGAAAGTGCAGTTCAGATCAAAGCAGTGTATATAGAGGAATTTGAAAGCGACGGGGATTACTGGTCTTGCACATCTTTGCTTGATTTAGAGTGATAGAATGTATTATATAGATATTGCTAACTGTTTGCTCTGTGCCCTACAATTAGACAAGTGTTAGACGGATTTCTATTTCTTTGAGGGTAGTATATGGATATTCCTTTGTTCCGATGAGATGCTTAACTTTATAACATTCCTCATTAGTTGCACTCTAGTGAAATATTAGATTCAAGCCGTTCCTTCCATCTTGATAAAGAAGTTTGAGGTTTACGAGAACCTTCAACACTAGTGATTTCCTAGGAGAACAATATAGTGGCACGATCTTTTCTAGTAACCCTGATTAAAGTCATGTTGAACGCGTGAATAAAAAGGTTATGTGAAAACATAAAGCTCTCCGTGTCACCGCTCTGGCCCGGTTGCACAAAATTTTTCTAATCAAAATGTAGGATTGAATCTCGTTCTGTAGGTGAGTGGTGCGAGTCTTATCTGTAGCTATCTAGTTGCGAGAATTCTATCTGCGTCGCAGACACTACCTCTAGCTCAGCTAGCAAAGGCGAAGGCCAGCAGATCTCATAGGTCACGTTATTGGAACCCGTGCCTGCGCTTTCTTATCGATTAGCTAGCGCTGCTTATCGGCCTCTAGTCATGCTAGATAATAAAGAAGAAAAAGTGGCTGCTGTTAAGTTTGCACACATATTTACATACTAAGGCAGAGATAGCGTTTGAATACTAGATATTTCAATATGATAATTTATAAGTAAATTGTTATATAATATTAAATCTTTAGGTGTTCTACTAAGATGAGTATACAAAGGTTTAAGAAAGATTAATCTTTCGATAAACGAAATCTTTTTGTTCACGGTATCTGCTAATAGACTGCCGTATTATATAATTAGTAAACTTCTTCGGGCTACTTGGATTGACGGGTTGACGCTGGAACCATCATGTTGCGGAGGCAACAGGTCTCGGATGTAACCAATATCCGCGCTCTCTTTGGTTGATCTTGTGCCCGTGTTTCTGGCCCTCTTTCCGATCCCCGCAATGTTAGGTAACATTTGTGGAACGAGGACCCCTCCTGTCCATCGACATAATTTCCACGTATACCGAACGTTGAAACGAAACGGTAGAGATTGTAGAATATATTACAAATTATATTCGCGAATGTCCAAACAACTGTAGAAAATGACCAGCCTTCAAGATGATGGCCCTATAGTAGAAAGTGTAACTTTTCTTTTACATCCTCCTCATGCGCGGGCTAGATGTAGATCTCGGCTGGTGGATTCGAGCGTTGTGTTCTTCAACCAATCAACGTCGTAATCGTGTCGATCACCTATCGTCTACATAAATCACAGGAAGGTGAAATCAATATCTATATGCTGCAGAGTGACTGGGTTTTGTCCATCGGGTCCAAATACGAGGACATGAGCAGGGCACATTTTCGCGTGAGGAAAGAATGGAAACAGGTCTCGGAAGAGCACTCCGCAGCCAATCATCAGTCTTTTTCACAGCCTCCCTTCCCCCACACCATTCCGCCTGTTGACTACCACAATGAACATCACCATCATCAATCAAGCCTTAGTCTGTCACATTTACCTTACTGTCTTGCACTTGACCGCTTCACGGCATGGTCGACCGGCCTAGCCCATCCAAGGTGGCCATCCCACACCGCAAAATCACCCCGAGTAAAGTCGGAAAACAAAGGGTACCAAAAGCATGCGACAACTGTCGAGTTCGAAAGGTTAGATGCAGTGGAGAGCAGCCGTGTTGTCAAAATTGTGCGAGTCAGTCCATGCCTTGCACCTATCCGCAGGCTCGGAAGGATCGCTTGAAGGAGTTCGTCTCCCCGACTCTGGGTTTGCGTCACTAACTTTAAGCAGCGCTACTGAGCGTATCAGTCAGCTAGTTGGTCTTCTGGAGGACTTAAGTACTCATGTCGATAATGACGGTCAGCAAAAGATTGATGAACTTCTGGTCTCGGTATGTGTATCTAGGTCCGAGAGACGTTTATTCTAACATACAAAGCTTGGCGAATATGCTTCAGAGTCGAGCATAGCGATAGGAACCGTGGGAACACACTCGAAGAGAAGATTATCGCTCAGCGAAGAGAGCGGGGACCCGAACCCTGAAGCTAGAGTTGCTGGATCCGTTGGATCCAACGGCGACGTTGATCTTGTAGACGAAGATCTATTTCGGAGTCGCGAATCGAGAGCCACTGGTTTCGTAGGCCAAAATTCCGAAGTCCAATGGCTTCGTAGTCTCAAGACTCGAATGAACACTCCGAGGCCAGCAATACCAACAAACCCGGTATCCTATACTCTACTGGGCAACACTAATAGGGCCACAGCGCAACCTGTAGATACATCGCACGTTCAGCATAAGCCTTTCCAATCGCGCAACATCTTCCATGTCTCCGACTCTACCTTTTATCTCGACGCCGACGACCTCGAGGTAGACGCCGTGGTAGATCCCTATGAACTGCCTCCACCAGAGATAGCTGAGGCGTTATTCGAGTGCTACATTCGCACCGTCCATCCTTCATTTCCCATTTTACCAGACACATTCGAAGCCCAATTCCGCAAGTATAACGAATCGATAAAACGAAATCGACCATACCAAATACCCGAAAGTTGGCAAGCTACACTGAACTTGGTATTCGCAATAGGAGCGCAATATTCACATCTAGCACATGCACAATGGCGATCTGACGAAAGGGACCACCTTGTGTATATGACACGGGCGACTAGACTGCTCGGGTTAGACAAGTTGACCGCCACCTTCTCCAAACCCACGCTGTCATTAATTCAGGTGGGTTGGTGTCTGCCCATTCATCTCTTGACAGTCTCTTATCGTCATTAGGGTACCGGTTTGCTATCGATATATTATCTGGCAATTGGCCAAGTTAGTAGGTGAGTTAGGGTTGGCCGCATTTTTATCCATGCATACGATTAACCTACTTGCTCTAGGGCTTGGATGATGATAGGAGTGTCTTTACGACTTGCTCTTGCTGTAGGCCTCCACCTCAGAAACGACGATCAGTCCGCCTTACCAAGCAAGAAAGAACATTTAATTCGAACCTGGTGGAGTTTGAATTCCATTGAGAATCTCTTGTGCACTCTAATCGGTCGGCCTTGTGTAATACCCAAGGATCAATGCACCGTTCCTCTACCCACAATGCCGTCCGGGAGATCACTTGAAAACAAAGGTTCGGCTATGCTAAGGAATCAAAATCACCTGGAGAGTAACAGTTTTCCACCTACAAGCAAACTTCTATCTAGCAGGGCTGACACAGAGATTGCCACACGGGCTTCGTTTCTAGGGGCTTGTGTAACGATTGCTGCCATTATAGAAAAAGCCCTCTCAAAGCTGTATTCACCTCAAACCTTCGATGACTCTTGGAAACAGATACAGAAGGAAATTGATACGCTGTCAAAAGAATTGGATGAATGGGTTGCAGCAGCACGGCTTGCAGGACTCGAACCAGTGAACTCGGTTAAAGAGACTCATGTCCACCGCGAGCGATTGTTGCTTAGCTTTCAGTATCACAGTACCAAACTTCTTATATATCGTCCATGTCTTTGCCGCCTCGAGCGACGTATCGTGGGTCAGAGTGACGCTTCGGTAGACTTCAATCAGAAGACGGCTGAAGCATGCGTTAAAGCAGCTCAGGCGGTGACAGGGCTTTTCCCTGACGAACCTGATCAAAATTTCATCTACCAGCAAAGTCCATGGTGGTGCATCGTACACAACATCATGCAGGCCATTGCGGTTTTTCTTCTCGAATTGTCCTTTGGGAGAACGCACATGGCCAATCCTGATGGGACCATCTTACAGAGCATCAAGAAGCTTATTCGATGGCTCGAGTATATGAGTGTCAGCAACACCGTTGCTAGACGTGCGCACGAAGTAGTAATGGACATTATTAGCACTGGGGCACCGCAACTTCACATTGACATATCCGAGATTTTGGCACAAGGCAAGGCAAACCTGAGCGAGCCGTTCTCTCCATACGGCCCTCCAGGGAATTCGGTATTTCCTCAATATCAAGGAGGTCTCTTTCCACAGTCAGGATGGGAAACGCCATCCTCCAATCACCCCGCTGTTACCCAGGATCTCGGCACCCAATATAATACTCCTTTGTGGGGACATCGTCCTGCGCAAGATTTCGAAGAAAATCTACCAGATGGATACTTTGCGCAAGAACCAAATTTACACATGCCTCCCATCTTTGGTAATCCTTTTTACGCAAGCTTTGATTCGTCGAATCCGTTGGAAGGCCAATTCACTCCAAACGCAGGTGTTACTGGTGGTTCATGATCAATGATTAATGATTTAAACTCTTTGCTAGTTGGATCATAGTATGGATTGCAATTGTGCTGTCTCGATTATGCGGTGAAAGATGGCGAGCATGGTATATGAAGATTTCTCGCAGCTGCCACTACACAGAATGGGCTGAGAACTGCGTAGTAGACTGTAGATGGCTTGGAAGTACTTTGATGATATCGCACGCTAAATTGATACTGAACAATATGAGATGTAGGAATGTGTACGTTGACGTATTTCAAAAGATATGAAAGTCTATTTTCAATGTGTATGAAATCTGGTAAACCAATTTAGCAGCTTTCCAATCAACACTAACGCAGGTTGAGCATGCCTTGTTCCCATTGCATATATAATAGAACTAATAAAAGGCAACGTTATACAATATGAGTACATCACGATACGGTCTAAAAACTGCAGAACAGATTATAAATGAGGACCCAGATATTATAAGAGAGGGGCAGATTTTTCTGATGTGCTCACTCACACAAGAGCGCTCTGAAACTTGCCTAGATCGTAACGTCAGCTGTCCGTAGCGATGATGTTACCTTGTATAAAAACAATTTCGAAGCCTATTGAATACTATAGTCATAATTTCACATGTGTCAGATACTCTCATCACAATGGCCACAATATGACGAAAGACTACGTTCATACAGGAAATGAGCAAAAAGTGCATTGTAAAGCTCTCATGTGACATGATCGATGAGAAATCTCATGCATAAATAATACCTTTTACTAAATTCTAGAAGAAATTTGTAGGAGCGTAATATGAGCCCGGACGGGCGCTATTTAGAAACGCATGGTGGGTACGCTTATACATTATGTCTACGGGGAAACAATGAACATGCGAGCTTTTATAATGCAATATCACACTACTTTTTTGGTACATACAAAAGCTTGCTATTACATCGAAAGAAATATGCACCGTTCAGTCATCGATAACGGAATAATTATATCTCCTACTGGCCATGTTTGGCAAACGATATGGAAGGAATCGAGGGGAAAATCTTGTCCGAGAGAAAAACTGTATAGACATGCAGAAACGGAAAATACAGTAAATATCTACGTTCTTTCCTTTTTTTTCGAAAGGCATGACAAATTTGATTCTGCACAACTCAGATACTGAAAATATCATTCAACTAATATATGTATTCCACTCATATTCTGTTAAGTTAGAAAAGTATGGTTGTCTGAGGGAGACCGCCTATGCACCGCAATCGAGCTCCTCCTACACATCAAACACTAAACCATGAGTTTTATGTTCATAAGAAGGATCCTCCTAAGATTTTGCAGACTTCAAGTTCAGTACCTGATATTTTGCATAGACAACTAATTTGACTGTTTACCGTCACCCGAATTAGGCATGCTTCCGTTGCTCAGAAGTCAGCTAACTCTGCGGCTGGGCTCCAAAGTTGTAACAATAGTAGCTGAGATCAGCCCTCAAAGTCAGAAGGATATTTACCAGAGTCCCTTAAAGAAGGTTCGATGCGGCGGAGGCGGTGAACAGCAGTTTGTTGGAAAATCTCTAGATTTTCTAGAGTGAGATCGTTCGTGAAGGGGAATAAGTGGTATTTTCGTGATCATTGTTGATATAGTAGGTTTCTGAATGCAAAAAGAGTACAGCTCAGATCACGTTTCTCCCAACGTTGCTCCAGGTCCTTGTGTAAATTGTGCTTTCACTGGCACAAGTTGTTGCTCAAGTGGTTTCCTACCCAATCGAAATATCTGGTTACCAGAACTATATCACTGATATGTAGAATAATTATACAAGCCGAATGCTTTGGTACTCATTGAACCTACAAACTCTCAGCACACTACAGTCTTTCTAGCCGTAATGCTCTACATTGCTTTTGTGTTCATCTCAGTGCTTTCGCATGTTCGTGCGTTTGCCATCACAGGACTAGCGCGGCACACTCCCCCCTTCGATACTTTTGCTGTCAACACCAAGCATGCGCTCAACGCTTCCTATCCAAAATTCACTCGCGACTTAGTGCGTCGGGCGGACGGCGATGGGAAGAATGAGTGGCCCGAGGAAGCCAAAGAGGAGTGGGACAAGGCTAACAAGATCGGCTGTAATCTTTACGCCGCAATGTCATCCATTGACTCGAAAGCTGCAGAATGGGTGCGTGGGAAAGAGGCAGGAACAGCGGCAAGCCCTTTCACAGAGTATAGTTAGTCGACTATTTCACAGGCTCTAGGCTAAGAATAGAGGCTGACAAATAACAGAAGCCTTTGAAGAATGGGGGTATGTCAAAGATGAATTTACCGAAACCGATTACGCAGATGAGGGACCTGAGCTTGTAGACTGTTTCAGGGACCTAGGAATCGATCCTAGGTTGACAAAGGACGGTGGTTCGACGGCTGCAATTGGGTTCCTTCACGCTGAAGAAACATTGCATGAAGGACTGAAATACCCAGTTTGTTTCCAGATCTTGTCGCTCCAGTTACTATTTCCATTAACAGTGACCAGGCCACGAATGCCGAATTTAGAACCCTCATCAACCTCAACGCCGGCGTTATAGTCGCTTGGACAAAATATGGTCCGAAATACAGGGGCTCGATATTCAATCCACCAGTGACCGCACTCCCCAAGCTCAAGAATTGGCATGATGTTGCTTTCCTTAAATGGCAAAAGGTTGCTCAAGATCAGAACAAAGACATCAAGAATTTGCGCTACATTTTCTCAACAATGATATCTAACAACGAATCAAAAGAACTTATTGAGCTCGCCGTTGGTCTAAGTCCTTATGAAAAAGAAGATTGTTTAAAGATGCAATGGGCTCAAAGGCAGGAGTTCCTTCCGGAAACAGAGGCGTACCAAGTACTTATCGCAAGCCCGAATGGCCGGGGGGCTGCATTATTACTTATTACGCACAAAAGTACCTTTGGCGAGCGCAACATTATTCAGAGTGTAACAGTCTTCTGCTCGATGACTGAAGTCCATCTTATGTTCACGATTGGCGAAGAGTAACCTTAATAGCCCCTCGATGCTGAGGGTCTCCTTAGGTGATTTGATTAGTCCGAACTGAGTTGTCAACAACATTTCGAATGTATGTTGTAAGACAATCAAAGAACAATAGATGGCTGGAGAGCCTTTTGCTTTATAAGTGGACCATGTGCACAGCTTGTGCCTGATTTCGCAGTATAATTCATTATGTCTAATATCTACTTCCATCCGGATGATTATACATTACTAGTGTCTCTTAGACAGCTATACATGTTGTCTTTTCAAGGCAATATTTTATTATCTTATTTAAGCAGTCTCAGAAACGGCCTCTGCATATTCCCGAATTGATTTAAATAGCATTGATAGTCTACATAATAAATTCCTCTATGGAGCTCGACAAAGAGCAAAGGTTATATAGGAAGCATCGCAACTAAATTTTCGTTATGATGTTTGGATATTAAATACGTTTGACTCGGGAGCAATATTATCCCTCGATATCACATGCTGGCAACTCATTAGCCCATGAAAGTCTCTGTCGACGTCATCGCAGATTTCCCCATTGGTCTATCACTCATTTTAGAAGTTTCCGAAGAAATTAATTCCTCAACTACAGGAGCAATTATTTAATTCGCTATCCAGTCCAAGATATGGGGGGTTTACCGTCCTTTGGTCGGGTTTCTAACATCTACGGAATTGATTTGCGTATGTTGATTGGCGGGTATAATAGCGACGCGGGAATAACCCTCAAAACCTGAATCGAGAATGGTAATGCCGGGCAGATTGGTACCACCGACATCCAATGGCAGTGATTGAAATCTGTATTAGGTTGTCTATGTCCACTCCCGAAACATAATCGATCAATGGGGTCAATGTTTAGGATTGTTGCCTGTTCCCTGCACAACATTGGACAGTGTGTACGTAGCCGTCCTTGAAGTAATTAACATAGGCTTGAGTGTTTTCAATAACTGCTGATTTTTCATGCAAAAGATCGCATCAAGATGCAAAGAATGATTATTATAATTTTCGAATGACGCCTGAACAGATGACACGTAAGAGGAGCGACGAAGGCAGACAAGATTTGTCGCAGACAGACTATGAATCGGGGGACAGTCTTCCAGTATGCCTGAATGTCAGTACTATGATGCTTGTTTAGACATTCCTAGACATAGATGAGACATTTCCTTAACTTTTAACCAGAAGCTATTTCTAGCATCGATAAATGCAGGCAACTTGGCGTAGGTCAGCGCTACTTTGATGGCAGCGCGTACCTGCATGAAGCCTCAAACGTAAACCTGAGGCGCAGTCAGATATAGTGAGATTGCTCTGGATGCACAGAGTGCACTACTGTTGCTGGGAAGATCGTCCCAACTAAACCGGTTTGAGGGCAAAACATAAGCGCGGCGTAGCGGCGCTGACAGTCTTGGACAAGCACGGCAACAGTGGCTTTGTTACAAGACACTCTATATATAGTATAGGGCCCTAGGGCGTGCATGTATTGTTGCCGTTCTTGAGCATCTAAGCCATCGTCTCTACACCTGCCTATCAAAATGTCGCACTTTCTCATCATGATGAATATCCTGCACTCTCGAAATAGCATATAGAGGGCCAGCATTCGGAAAATTTGAACTTCCAAAGTTATGGAATCTTTCAAGACTATTGAGCGATAATGTCATGCTATGTGACGCTAAAGCTGATGTGGTAAATTTTCTCCATAGCTCGACAAGAACCACTTATGATTGACAAGCCGCAACATGCAAACATAGACACCTGACTCTACACCGAGTAAACTTTGCTACTTAATCATGCCGAAGTATCTAGTATTTGGATGCCTGGAGGTGAAAAAGATAAAACTTTTGCAGGTTTGTGGGTATATATGAGCTGAGGTTTTGTTTGTACACTGCGATGCCCAAGAAAAAGGTCTTGATACACCGCAGATGTTAGTTTCCAAATTGAAAGAATTTGAACTCACGTTTCCTGCTTTTTCAATGTCCACCATTCTCTATACACGCTTAAGGACGAGCTAGCAAATGAGGATAACTGTAGTTAGCAAAGCCTAGCAGAAGGACATAATAAATAGCTTAGATCACCAAAACTTTCCATATCGCGGTCACATTCATATTCAAATACTATCACCTCGATTTCGAAGGACGTGGCAGGACAACGGGGAATCGAGGAGGAAGCGAACAAGAAAGAAGAAAGAATGCAAGTGCTGCATGAAGGTAAAAGTGCGACCGAAATGTTTCACTTGAGTTTGACTGTTTCAACAGTATTTAGTTTCTCTCTTTGCTACACTTGTGTTCACGAAGTTTGTTCCGCTCAAGTGACTCATATTTACAGATATATCACCTTCAGTTACTCACTCCCCATGACTGCAACAGCGCCACAATAGTCCCTATATAAACCATAAAACTTTATTCAAATTCTGCACTTAAACACCTACAGCGATGCTGCGAGCTGCAAACATGCTCTACATCATTTTATTATTCATTTCGGTATTCCCGCATGTCCAGGCATTCTCATTCCTAGGGCTGGGATTACGCTCTCACCTCCTCAGCAATACCGATACAAATTTTGCAAATCAATACAGAACTCCACACACCAATCGCATCAACTCACTGAACCGTCGAGCCGCCACTGATGAGGAATGGGACGAGGCTCAATCGAGAGGTTGCAATCTCCTTGCTGCAATGTCAGCCGGTGACGAAACAGCCTCGTATTGGACGCACGCTGAGCGACAAGATAGTGCGCAAAGTCCCTTCACAAGCTATGGTGAGTTAGCTGACCTTACGGGTGTTATAGAATGAACAGCAGTTAATGGAAGTAGAATCTTTTAGGGACTGGGGGTACATCGAAGATGATGATAGTAAGGGAGAATGGGGCAATTTATGGACACCAGACCTCTTGGATCTCTTCCACCAAGTCCTGCCATTTGATTCTAGATATGCAGAGAAGGGCGGTCCGAACGTGGCCCTCGGAGCAATACATGATCTCGATACAGTACATGATGGGGTGCTCTATAGGGTTAGTTGATTCAAGTTTCTTAATCGCAAAATCAGCACACTAATGATGATAGAAAACCCAAGCACATTTTCGCACCATTGTCAATGTTGATGACGGCGTTTTAATAGCGTGGTTGAAGTATGGTCCGAAACATGAGGGCGCATTGAGAGACCCACCGGTAACAACACTCCCTAAGTTGAAGAACTGGCATGACGTTGCATTTCTTCAATGGCAGAAGGTCGCGCAACAAGAACAAAAGGATGTTAGGAACTTGCGTTACATAATTTCCTCCGATATTCTGAATACTGACACCGTGGGCCTTCTCGAGCGAGCAACAGGCCTCAGTTTTCCGGAGCATTGCGAAATGATATCGCCTACGAAGAAAAGAGTCTTTCAGGTAAATGAAGAGGCCTACAGTGCATTGATTGCAAGCCCGAACGGTCGGGGTGCTGCGCTGATACTCATTACACACAAACACGTCTTTGGCGAGCATGCTATCATAGAGAGTGTGACGGCATGGTGCGATGAAGGTGGACATATCAACCTCATGTTTACAGTGGGCCATGATAGCGATTATGATCAAGATGAGTCGGGAGAAGATGTTGACATGGAGAGCCCGAGTTAAGGCGCCAATATGGAAGATCAAGGCCTGAAAAGCTTCCCATGCCCATTCGTAACCGGACCGAGAAAGTGAAAAGGAAGCAAAATCCATTCCACCATTTGAAGTGCCCATATCCCATGACATCAGGTATATCAATAAAAGTAATAGATTTCTTTGTAGCAATAGCGAACATACCAAGAATTGAACGCACCAGAAGGGTACTTTCATAGGCCTCTCAAGTAAAGTAAACAATCATTACAGTCCCCTATATATGCATAATATCATAAGAAAATGGGTATAATCTTCTGCCGTACCATATGATTCGTCATTCCTCATTCGTTCGTGTTTCTTCTCGTCAACTCCCGTTCTAACTCCTCTTTCTCCTCCAACGTCAACTCACTGCTCGCCTTCCCGATTTTCACTCCCAATACCATAATCACCAAACCAGTACTCGCTAACGCCGTCGCTAACCAGAATGCAACCTTGTAGCTTTCTCTCGGCCCCCGATCCGCCGTCTGCGTGACCGCCAAATCCGCGAAACCTAGGAAAAACGAGATACCCAGAAATAGAAGCGAATTGATGAAAGCGCCCGCGAGCCCTTGCCGTGCTTTGGGCATGCTGGTTGTGATGAAGATGTTGCTGACGTTGTAGGTTACGTCGATGCCGAGGGTTTCGCAGAGCATGGCGGGAAATATCCAGGCCCAGTAGTTTGGATGTTCGGGGATAAGAGCAAAGAGAAGGACGGAGATGATGTAGGTTGTTCCACTTATGATCAGAAGCCTGTAGAAGGTTAGATCTAGCGACTGAAATAATGTCGGGAAAGCTTACATTGTGCCGGAGAGTAAATGCAAGACGAAGCCGCCCACGGTGGCAAGGACAAGACCTCCGACACACATTGGGGTGAACCATGCGCTAGTTAAAAGTGGGCTAGCATGCAGAACCTCTTCGATACTGGTATTGTAAGCTTTAGAGTAAAGACGAGGACGAGGCTGCTACTTACTAGAAGCTTGCATAGAATAGGAATATGCCGAAGACGCCGTATTGAAAGAACAGTGCGACAGCGAGAGGTTTCATGCCCTTCACGTTAAACATGTCTCCAGGAAGCAATGGCTGCTCGGCAACCCATCCCTCCACGTATACGAATGCACCGAGGAAAATCCATCCAAGAACGAAAGTGACAGGTACGTATGGGGTAGCCCATCCATTGGGCGCATGGGATCCGTCGGTGATGGCGAAGACGATAAGAATTAGTGCGGGGATGATCGTGATCGCGCCCAGCCAGTCCATCTTGACCTGCTTTCCATGTTTCTCGTCTGTGTGCCGCGGGATGCAGAAGAAAGATACAACTCCAACGATGCCGAGTATAATGGATCCCAAGAAGAAAAACCATCGCCATGTAATGAGTTGCGTAGTGAGGCCAGCAAAGAATATACCTACAAAGAAGCCAACGGGTGCGAATGCTCCATACAGACTGAACACCAGGTTCTTTCGTGGACCAGGTCGGTACTGTATGTGGTTAGCCGCGATCTGATCTTCCGACTAGCAAGACTTACTATGCTACCCAGAAGCATGATTCCAGAGGGAAGAAATGCAGCGGGTCCGAAACCTTGCAAGGCGCGACAAAATATGAGCATGATGTAGTTTTGGCTGAACCCTGCAATGACAGACCAGACCACGAACCACATCAAGCCAGTCACAAAGACGATGTATCCACCAAACATGTCTGCAAGTCGACCAAACGGCAGAAGAAACGCACCGGTGACCAGAGAGAAAACACTTGCAGGCCATGTCTCCGCCTGTGATGGAATTGATAGCGCAACGGACATTGATGGAAGGAGAACGTTGAATCCAGAGACGAAGTATTCAGCCACGAACATGGAACCGAGAAGCGCGAAACAGAAACCGATTTCCATCCATATTGACTTGAAGGCGTCGGGTCGTTCTCGTCCCAGACGTTCAATCTCCGATGGTGTGTAGTGCCCACGCGGAGTGGTTTCCTCTAATTCCTTTGGAGTGGACATGGTGGTTGGATCGGATTAGGAGGGAAATGAATAAAATGGGAAGGCAAACAGACATGAAATGTCTAGCCAATTCAACCTTTACGCAATTTTTGTTCAAAGACAATGCAGGATGACGAAATATGTACACTGATGAAATATGCACTGGGAGGTCTCAGAGCAGGCCATGATTTATCTATAACATGACAGCCGGAACCCGCAGAGTCCGCCTTCAAGGACAAATAGCACGTTGCCGACATGATGCCGAAAACTCAGAGTCACAGGGCGCCAAAGGCGGAGTCAGTGACGTTGGGGTTAAGACGTCGTCGTGATGGACGCTAAATGCAGCCTTTGTCTCTTGGCTTCTTGAACGAGCTTAGCGCATCTAGGCCCTCTCCATGAGTTCGGTTAAGAGCAGCGGGGCAGACATGCGAGAGAATAGAATATTCGACAATTCGGGAGCAATAAGATAAGCCTGTCCAAGGTATTAACAAGCACTCTCTCACCGCCCGGCAGTTTCCGAGCTCCTGCGCAAGAAGATTCCCTTGCCTTGGGTAGCCGCTTAGACGTTTTTCACCTAAGAATCGCCACTATTACCAATCCAGTCAATGGGTTGCAACGTGCCCCAGCTCTTCTAAAGCGCCTCCCCCTTCTACCGCCGTTTGCGTATCTCTTGCATTGCTAGCCAGCTACCCCATCGAGCCATATGTCGACACTCTGCGCATGACACTTATCTAATGCCCTCGGACCTTGGACTCCCCACCAAAGCCTGCCACAACTGCAGGAAGCGTCGCTGGAAGTGCGATCGCTCGCTGCCTGTTTGTAACAAATGTCTGTCCTCGGGGACCGAATGCCTTGGCTATGGCAAGTTGTATGTGTGGGCCAAGGGAATCGCCAGTCGCGGAAAGATGCAAGGCTTGTCATATGAGGAGGCACTCGAGACAAAGAAGCCAACTGCCCACTCATCCGATTTTAATGAAACGAGTCTTCAATTAGCGACAAGATTTCCAGCACAGTGGGATCCGAAGCTTGGAATTCACGTGACTTGAAGTCGCGGC
>JADMIO010823475.1_pt1 | contig 28526 bp, 18 predicted proteins | sample 8958161 | NCBI WGS metagenome assembly JADMIO01 (sample SAMN16585339, study PRJNA669376) | soil metagenome | isolation source: Crop rotation soil | place: USA: Cullars Rotation, Alabama | collected 2011 | reverse complement strand
CTTTCCTCCGGCGTGGTCGGCCTCGCGCGGCGACGCCGCGGCCGCGCTCAAGGAGGCCGGGGCGCGCGGCTCCGCCGGCAAACGCACCACCTTCCTGCGCGCCGCGCTCGTGGTGGGCGAGATCGCCCTCGCCGTCATGCTGCTGTCCACCGCCGGCCTGCTGGTGCGCAGCTTCGAGAAATTGCAGCAGGAAAACCCCGGCTTCACGCCGGGCGGCGTCATCACCGCGCAGCTCGCGCTGCCGGCCGCCAAATACGACAAGCCGGAAAAGCGGATCGCCTTCGTCAACGCCGCGCTCGAGCGCCTGCGCGCGCTCCCGGGCGTGAAGGCCGCCGGCGTGACCGATGTCCTGCCCTTCACCGGCAACAACAACCAGGGCTCCTATTCCAGCCCCGACATCACCGTCACGCCGGGCGCGCCGGCGCCGCACGGACAGCAGCGCGTGGTCGACCCGGGTTATTTCAAGACCCTGGGGCTGACCCTGCTGCGCGGACGGCTGTTCACCGACGCCGACAACGCGACCGGCCAGCGGGTCGTCATCATCGACAAGGTCCTCGCCGACCGCTACTGGCCCGGCCAGGACCCGCTCGGCAAGCGCATCGACCGCGGCGGCGACGCGCCGAACTTCCGCATCGTCGTCGGCGTCGTGGCGCCGATCAAATTCCAGAGTCTTGAGGAGGACGTGAAGAAGGAAACCATTTATCACCCGTTCGCGCAGACCCCGCCCACCAACCTCATCCTGGTGGTGAAAACCGACGGTGACCCGACGGCGCTGGCCGCCGGCGTGCGCGAGGCCGTCCGCTCGGCCGACCCGGAACAGCCCGTCTTCGACGTGAAGACCATGCAGCAGCGCATGGACGATGTCGCCCAGTCGCGGCGCGCCCCGATGGTGCTGCTCTCGCTGTTCAGCGGCGTCGCGCTGCTGCTCGCCGTGCTCGGCGTGTATGGCGTGCTGGCCTTCTCGGTCGCGCAGCGCACGTCGGAGTTCGGCGTGCGGATCGCGCTCGGGGCCACCTCCGGCGACATCGCCGGGCTCGTCCTCCGCCAGGGCGCGCGACTCGTGCTCCTCGGCATTGCCGCGGGGCTGGTCGCCTACCTCGCCTTGAGCCAGATCGTGGGCAAATTGCTCTACGGCGTCGCCGCCACCGATCCCGCCACCCTCGCCATCGCGCCGGTCGTGCTCGCGCTCGCCGCCCTGGCCGCCTGCCTGCTCCCGGTGCGCAAGGCGGTGAAGGTGAACCCGCTCGAGGCGCTGCGGGCGGAGTAGGCGATTTGCGCCGCCGGGACCCGCCTTCAGGCGACGGCCGCCCCCGTCCCCACCGGCTCGCCGGGGCCGACCTCGCGGGCGTCGGCGAGCGACGCCCCTACATTTTGGAACCTGGCGCCGCGCGGGTTGGCGGGATCGTTTTTCCCCGATCGTCACTTGCCTGTGGCGGCTGGGTGGTAATATTCTGCGCTCCGTCGGCCGCCCGGTTCCCCGCTGGTTTTCCTTTTCCACCATGATTGCCACCCAGATTCGCCAGAAAGACGCGATCTTCTACTTCGCCGCCTGTTCCTCGGAACAGCTCCTCAAGCAGGTCCGCTTCATCAGCCGCTACTACGACGAGGAGGGCGGCACGATCAGGGCCGAGGACACGCCCGCCGAGGACGACGTCGGCCAGTTCATCGGCCGCGTCGAGCGCAGCGACAAGGCGTTCCAGCGCGAGATGTCCCGGGCGAAGATCAAGGCGATCCGCAATTTCTACGAAACCGCCGTCACCCAGCCGCCGATCCCCGGCACCGTGCTGCTCTTCACGCCGCAGAAGCTGAACTTCGAGGCGTGGAAGGACGGCAGCGGCGTCGGCAAACTGCAGGAGCCCTCGGAGAAATACCTCATCATCGACGGCCAGCACCGGCTCGCCGCGCTGGAATTCTTCGCCCGCACCCATCCGGACGACGCGCGGAACATCAGCGTGCCGTGCGTGATCTTCGACGGTCGCAGCGAGGATTTCGCGACCGAGATGTTCGTCATCATCAACTCCACGCCGACGCGCATCAACAAGAGCCACCTCATCGACCTCTACGAGCGCGTCTCCTGGGCGGAGCCCGACCGGCGCTTCGCGGCGCACCTCACGGAAATGCTCTACCGTTCCGATGACAGCCCATTGCAATACCGCATCAACCGCCTCGGCGGCCGCAGCCAGAAGGAAAAATGGATTTTGCAGGCCGAGCTCTTCAACGAGATCCACCGCTGGGTGAAGCTCGACTGGAAGCGCATCGAGCCGAACGGCACCGACAAGCGCGCCGCGACCCCGTATTACGGGATGGTCCGCGATTTCCTAAAGGCGTCGGCGCGCGTCTGGGAAAATGCGTGGGGCAACAATAATTTCATGGTGACGAAGCCGGTCACGCTGAAGGCCATGCTGCGCGTTTGCGCGGACCTCACGGCGGTCGACGGCGGCGAGGACGACCGCGTCAACCGCTGGACCGTGAAGCTTTCGCCCTGGACCGAGCGCGTGCGGGAATTCCGCAACGAAGGTTTTTATGAGCGTTTCGCCGCGAAGGGCCAGGTCGAGCGCGTGGCGAAAATCCACCGCGAACTCTCGAACTGGGCCGGCCTGAAGCCGCGCGGCCGGGGTTGAGCGGCGGATCGATCGCCTGATGGAGGCGGGACCATTAGTCCCGCGGGTTTCCGGCTGCGCTGCCCAAGCCTCGCGGGGCTGATGGCCCCGCCTCCAACCGCCGGATTTTTTCCTGTAACCGCGGAACGTCCGGCGGGTTTTCAGGGGACACCTCCCTTCCCTGATGCACCACCTGCGCCTTGCACTCCGCAGCTTGCTGAAATCGCCGGGCTTCACGCTCGCCTCGGTTTTCACCCTCGCCCTCGGCATCGGCGCCACCACCGCGATCTTCTCGGTGCTCTACGCCGTCCTGCTGCGGCCGTTCCCCTATCCCGATGCCGACCAGCTCGTCGTCCTCTGGCAAAAGGGCCCGCAGATGGAAATGTCCATCGCCTGGCCCACGGTGCAGGACTGGATGAAGGAACAGAAATCCTTCAGCGCCCTCTCCGTCCACCGCCGCGACCGCTTCAACCTCTCCGGCGCCGGCCAGCTGCCCGAAAACATCAGCGGAGCCTATGCTTCCGCGTCGCTCTTCGACGTCGCCGCGCTGCCGCCGCTCGCCGGGCGCTATTACACCGCCGACGACGACAAGCCCGGCGCCGCGCCGGTGGTGGTGATTTCCGAAACGCTCTGGGAGCGGCGCTTCGGCCGCAACCCGGCGCTGCTGGGCCAGGCCATCCCCGTCGACGGCGTCCAGCGCACCATCGTCGGCATCGCGCCCGCCGCGCTCGGGCTGCCGCGGCTGTCGGAACTCTGGGTGCCGATCTTCCCGTATGCCGCCACGCAGAGCCACTGGCAGTCGCGCGGCAACAATCCCGGCCTCTACAGCTTTGGCCGGCTGAAGCCCGGCGTCACGATCGAGCAGGCCCGCGCCGACATGGAGCACATCTACGTCGGGCTCCGCCAGGCTTACGCCGACAACCTCCAGGGTGTCTCCGCGCTAATCCAACCTTATCGCGAGAACCAGATCGGCTCGTATCGCGCAGGCCTGTGGTCGCTGCTCGCCGCGACCGGATTCGTGCTGGCCATCGCATGCGCCAACGTCGCGAGCCTCTTCATCACCCGCGGCATCAAACAGGAGCGCGACTACGCCGTGCGCTCCGCCTTGGGCGCCTCGCGCGGCCAGCTGATCCGCCAGATGCTCGGCGAATCCGTGCTGGTCGCCGTCGCGGGCGGCGTGCTCGCCATGCTCATCGCCTACGGGTCGCTCGGCGCCATCCGGCATTTCGTGCCCGCGGGCCAGGTGCGCTTCCAGCACATCGACCTCAACGGCTGGGTGCTCGGCTTTTCGCTGCTGGTCGCGCTGGGGGCGGGCGTCCTCGCGGGACTCTGGCCGGCGTTCAAGCTCTCGCGCACCGACGTGCGCGCCGCGCTGCATGACGGCGGCCGCGGCGCGACCTCCGGCAGCGGCGTGCGGCGCGGGCTCGTCGGGGCGCAGGTCGCGCTGACGCTGGTGCTGCTCAGCATCAGCGGACTCCTGCTGCGCAGCCTCGCGCACATGCAGGGCGCGGCACTCGGCTTCGATCCGTCGTCGACCCTGACCTTCTCGGTCGCACTGCCCGATAACCGCTACGCCACCCGAACCGAGGCCGCCAACGGCAGCGGCCGCGCGGCGAATCCCGCGATGCGTTTTTTCCAAAACCTGACCGAGCAAATCCAGGCCCTGCCCGGCGTCGTGAGCGCCTCGGTCAACACCACGCCGCCGCTGAACACGGGCTGGCAGTCGACGTTCAGCGTCGAGGGCGTGCACAAGATCAACGAGAACAACCGGCCACTCGCCGAGATGGGCATCGTCGGCGATGACTATTTCAACACCCTGAAGGTCCCGCTGCTCAAGGGCCGCCATTTCGATTCGCGCGACGCCACCGGGCCCAAGGTCGTCATCATCGACCAGGCCTTCGCCGACAAGTGGTGGCCGGGCGCCGACCCGCTGGGCAAGCGCATCTACTGGGGAATGTCCGACCAGGAGGACGAAAACTGGTTCACCATCGTCGGCGTCGTGCCCACGCTGCGCGTCTACGGCTACGGCCAGCCGCCCGCCCGCGCGCAAGCCTACCTGTCGCTGCGGCAGTTCGGCTGGCTGCAAAAGACCGTCCTCGTCCGCACCCAGGGCAACCCCCGCGCGCTGGAGCGGCCGATCCGCGAGCTGTTCGCGAAGCTCGATCCCGAGATCGCGCTCTACAACGTCGCCACGATGCAGGAACAGGTCGCGGCCACCTACCAGAACACCGCGCTGCAGTCGTTCCTCCTCACGCTGTTCGCCGGCCTCGCGCTGCTGCTTGCGCTGACCGGACTCTACAGCGTCGTCGCCTACGGCGTCTCGATGCGCCAGCGCGAAATCGGCGTCCGCATGGCGCTCGGCGCGCAGGCGCGGGATGTCGTCGCGTTGATGTTGCGCCAGGGCATGACGCCGCTCTTATTCGGCGTCGTCGCGGGCATCGCCGGCGCCTTCGCCGCCGGGCTCGCGATCCGCAGCCAGCTCTACGAGGTGTCGCCGACCGATCCAGTCATCCTGCTCGCCACGACCGCGCTGCTCGCGGGCGCGGCGGCGGTGGCCTGCTGGTTGCCGGCCCGCCGGGCGTCCGCGGTCAACCCCGTCAACGCCCTCCGGGCCGAATAACATGTCCGACCTCCGGTTCGCCCTCCGCCGCCTCGCCAAATCCCCCGGCTTCGCGCTCGTCGCCCTGTTTACCCTCGCGCTGAGCATCGGCGCGAACACCGCGATCTTCAGTCTCATCGACAACATCCTGCTGCGCCCGCCGCCGTTCCCCCAGCCCGACCGGATCGTCGCGCTCCGCTGCAAGCAGCCGGCGATGAGCTGGGCCGTGGTCGCGGACTTCCACGAATACCTCGACTGGAAGGAGCAGACCGAACTGTTCAGCGACGTCATGGCCTACGGCGCGTTTCAGTTCCTGACGCTCACCGGCGAAGGCGCCGCGCGCCGCCTCGTCACCCACACCGCCACCGCCAACTATCTCCGCACGCTGGGACTCCAGCCGAGCCTCGGCCGCGACCTGACCGAGGACGACACCAAGCCCAATGCCGCGCCGGTCATGCTGCTGGGTTATCCGCTCTGGCAGTCCCTGTTCCATGGCGACCCCGCGGTGGTTGGCCGGACGGTGCACTTCGGCGGGAAACTCGTGACGGTCGTCGGTGTCCTGCCGAAGGATTTCACCTCCGTCTACACCAACGAGCGCCTGGTCGAGGCGCTGGTGCCGCTCCAGTTCACCCGCGAGTCCGCGCCGCGCGGCAACCACTCGCTCTGGGTCTATGCGCGCCTGCGCGACGGCGTTTCCGTCGAGCGCGCCCGCGCCCGCCTGGCCGACGTCGCCGCGCAGCTCCAGCGCGACCGCAAGATCACGCATGGCATCGTCCTCTTCACCCTGCAGGAATGGAACACGCAATACGTCCGCCCGCGGCTGCTCGCGTTGATGTCCGCCGTCGCCCTGGTGCTGCTCATCGCCTCCGTCAACCTCGCCAACCTCCAGCTCGTGCGCATCACCGGCCGGACCCCCGAGATTTCCGTGAAGATGGCTATCGGCGCCGGCCGCGGGCGCATCGCGCGCGAGCTGCTCATCGAAAGCCTCCTGCTGGGTCTCGCCGGCGGCATCCTCGGCGCCGGGCTCGCCTTTGCCACGCTCCAGCTCGCCGAGCCGTTCATCCGCGACCGGTTCTTCTCCACCTACGGTTCGCTGCGCGTGGGCCCGGCCGCGCTGGGCTTCTCGGCGGGCATCACCCTGCTCGCGATCGCCCTCTCGAGCCTGCTGCCAGCCTGGCGCGCGACGGCATCGTGGCAGCAGTTCATGCGCGCGATCGGCCGCAGCGCCATCGCCACCCCGCAGCAGCGCCGGCTGAACAACCTCTTCGTCGTCGCCCAGGTGGGCCTCACGCTGCTGGTGCTGGTCTGCGCGGGATTGCTCGTGCGCAGCATGCAGCGGCTCGTCACCCAGGACCGCGGCTTCTCGACCGACAACCTCATCACGTTCTACGTCTACTCGCTTCCGTCCACCCGCTACGGCGAGGCCGGCCAGCGCGTGCGGTTCTTCTCCCAACTGCTCGAACGGATCCGCGCGCTGCCCGGCGTCGAGGCCGCGACGACGGGCGACAGCATCCCGCTGCGCGCCGGCACGAACGGCGGGTTCTCGATCATGGGCCATCCCTGGGCCAAGGGCCAGGAACCGCTCGCCGACAAGCTCGTCGTCGCGCCCGGGTATTTCTCGACGTTCGGCATCAGCCTGGACCGCGGCCGCGACTTCGACGCCCTGCAGGACCAGCTGCCCGGGCACGACGGGCATTTTTCCGCGTCGGTGATCATCAACGAATCGATGGCGAGGAAATATTTCGGCGACAAGGATCCCGTCGGGCAGCCGATCGGCTTCGCCGGCGACGACGGCAACGAGCGCAAGGATTACGTCTGGGACAAGGTCATCGGCGTGGTCGCCGACGCGCGCATGGTCTCGCTCGACCGCGAGCCCGGACCGGCGATGTATGTTTCCTACACGCAGGCCGCGCCGGACGGCGGCTTCGTGGTCGTCCGCTCCAAGCTCGACCCGGCCGCGCTCCTGCAGCCGCTGCGCGCCCAGCTGCAGGCGGTCGATCCGGACGTGCCGCTCACGCAGTTGACCACGATGCAGAGTTACCTGGAAGGCACCCTCGCGCAGCGCAAGGTCATGACATGGACGATCGCCGCCGCGGCCGTTATCGCGCTCGGGCTCGCGATGCTCGGGCTCTACAGCGTCATCGCCTACACCGTCGCGCAACAGACCCGCGAGATCGGCGTGCGCCTCGCGATCGGCGCCGCGCCCGAGATGATCGGCCGCTGGGTGCTCCGCCGGGGTGTGACACTCGTCGCGCTGGGCGTCGGCGCGGGCCTGGCCGGTTCGTTCGTCGTGTCAGGCCTGCTCGGTTCGCTGATCTACGGCGTGAGCGCGTGGGATCCCATCACGTATGGCGCGATCATCGCGTTGCTCGCCGCGATCGCGCTGCTCGCCTGCTGGCTGCCGGCGCGGCGGGCGGCGCGCGTCGACCCGATGGTGGCGTTGCGCGCGGAGTGATCACCCGGACCATTTGCCGCGACGGCGCTTGATGGCGCCCGTGGGCTTGACGGTGAACGGGCGTCGTCAAGCGACGCCCCTACAACCCGTCATCGCGAGGCCGGCGCAGCCGGCCGTGGCGATCCACTTCAGCGGCGACGTCATGGTGCGCGCCGCGCTGGAATCGGTTCGGACAGTCGCGGACGGAAAAAGTCGCTGAGGAAGATTGCTCGCGGCCGGATGAGGAATGGGCGGAAATTTGCCGCGAGCGCGCGATGCGCCGGGTTGACTTTCCCCAGCGAAACGCCGCCCGGGTGAAGTCCCCAGCGTCCGCCAAAATCCGCGGACTGTAAGATAGCGCCATTCGTTGCCGGCGCTTCCCGCGGCGGTAGCAAGTCCGCACGCGCCATCGCCGAGCCCGCGGCCGGGCGCGTTTACCCTCCAACCCCATGAAAACGAAAATCGCCCCGTCCTTCCGGCTGCGCGCCTTCCTCGCGCCGCTGTTCGCGCTGCTGACCGTCTCCGCCTTCGCCACCACCTGGTATATCTCGCCGTCGGGCAGCGACAGCAACCCCGGCACGCAGGCATCGCCATTCAAGAGCATCACCAAGGCCCAGTCCGTCGCCGTGTCGGGCGACACCGTGAACATCCGCGGCGGCACCTACAGCGGCTTCACCATCGCCGGCTCGGACAGCAACTACAACTTCGTCCACAACATCACCAAGAGCGGCATCACCTACCAGAATTTCACCGGCGAGACGCCGGTCTTCAACTTCGCCGGCACCACCACCGCCAAGCGCGTCGCGGCCTTCCACGTGGCGAGCGGCGTGACCGTGACCTTCCGCGGCTTCCAGGTGACCGGCGTCCCGGTCGGCACGCAAAAGCAGTCCGAATGCTTCCGCATCGAGGGCAACGCGACCTTCGACCGCGTGAGCTGCCACGACAACGCCGCGAACGGGTTCTATTGGACGATCCATGCCCGCGGCTCGGCCACGAATTGCGATTCGTTCAACAACATCGGCACCGGCACCTCGCTGGGTAACACCGATGGCTTCGGCTGCCACGCCGACGGCGGCGGCGTCACGCTCACCAACTGCCGCTCGTGGCACAACAGCGACGACGGCTACGACTGCATCTCGTCGAACAGCGCGAACACCTTCGACCACTGCTGGGCCTACAACATGACCGCCGGCGGCGACTCGAACGGCTTCAAGATCGGCGGCTATGGCAGCGGCACGCCGCCCAGCAACCCGCCGGTGCACACCGTCCGGTTCTGCCTATCGGCGAACAACAACTCGAACGGTTTCTACGCCAACCACCAGCCGGGCCAGGCCGCCAACTGGACCAACAACACCGCCTACAACAACCACGGCTCGGGCAATTTCAACATGCTCGAACGCGTCAGCCCGACTGATCCCACCGACATCCCCGGCACGCGCGAGGTGTTCCACAACAACATCGCCTTCACCGGCACGATCATCGCCAACGACAACAATCCCGCCGCGAACAAGACCAATAATTCCTGGACGAAGAGCGGCGTCACGGTCAGCTCGGCGGATTTCCAAAGCCTCGACGCCACGCAGATGACCGCCGCGCGCCAGTCGAGTGGCGCGCTCCCGAACATCACCTTCATGCACCTCGTGAGCGGCAGCGACCTCGTCGGCCTCGGCTGTTTCTGAGTGTAGGGGCGTCGCTTGACGACGCCCGCGTCCGCCCCACGTCCTCATTCGCGGGCGCCGTCAAGCGGCGCCCCTACATTGATGAAATTGTCCGCCGTCATCCCCGCTCCGCTTGCGTTCGCCGCGGCTGTCACCCTCGCAGCCGCGGCCCCGCCGTCGCGCGCCTCCGTCGACCTCGGCGGCGGCGTCACGATGGAGTTCGTGTTGGTGCCGGCGGGCGATTTTATCATGGGCTCCGATGAAAACACTGGCGACGGCGACGAGTCGCCGCAGCACAAGGTGACTTTCACCCGACCCTTTTATCTCGGGAAGTTCGAGGTCACGCAGGAGCAATGGAGCGCACTGATGGGCGGCAACCCGAGCGAATTCCATGGTCCGCACCGCCCGGTCGACAACGTCAGTTGGAACGATTGCCAGGCATTTCTTGCCCGGCTGTCCGCGAAGACCGGCCGGCGGTTCGCGCTGCCCACCGAGGCCCAGTGGGAATACGCCTGTCGCGCGGGCACGGCTACTCCGTGGAGCTTCGGCGAACGCGAGACCGATGCGGCTGACTACGGCTGGCTCGCCGCCAACTCCGGCGGGGCGACGCATCCGGTCGGCGAAAAAAAACCGAATGCATGGGGCCTGCACGACATGCACGGCAATGTCTGGGAGTGGTGCGCCGACTGGTATGAGAAACATGCCTATGCCGCCAGCGATGTCACCGACCCCACGGGTCCGGCGGCAAGCACGAGCCGCATCCTCCGCGGCGGCGCGTGGGGCGAGCATCCGAACAACGCGCGTTCCGCCGTGCGCAACTGCATTGGACCCGATACGCACCACAACGGCACCGGCTTCCGCTGCGTGATGCTGGTCGAAACCAAATGAAAACCGCCGTCGCCTGCCTGCTTCTCATCGTGGTCGCTGTCGCGCTCTGGCACGCCGGTCCTCCGCCCGCTTCGGCCGCGCGCGCCGTTCCGCCTGCCCGCTCCCAATTGGAACCGGTGTTTCTTTCCGCACGGCCGGCCACGGCCGATTACGCCTCAATCCACGAAAAACTCCGCAGCCTCGATGCCCTTGACACGGAGGACAGCGCCGGCCGCGCCAAGCTCCAGGCTGAATTGCTCACAACGCTCACCGACGAAAACGCGCCCGATGTCATCCTCGCACTCACTCCCGCGGAACTCGCCTCGCCGTTCGGCGTCGCGACGCTGACCCGCTGGCTGAAAACCGATCCGCTCGCCGCGGCACAATGGATCGCCGGCCAGCCCGACGCCACCGACGAACACCGCCTCGCCGTCGCGCGCCGGCTCGCCGCAAGCCCCGCGCTCCTGCAGGACCACCTCGACGAACTCCCCGATGGCCCGTGGAAACAAGGCCTCCTCGCCGACGCCGGCCGCGAACTCGCCGGCCAGTCACCCGCGGAAGCGCTCCATCTCGCGGACCAAATGGACCCCGGCGAAGGCCGGAAGGATTTGTTCGAGACCGTCGCCTACGCCTGGGCCGTGCGTGAACCCAAGGCGGCGCTGTCGTGGATCAGCACCATCGACGATCCGCTTCTGCGCGAGCAATTGTCGGCCATGGGCGCCAAGGCCATCGCCGTCACCGATCCGGACCTCGCCGCCGAATGGCTCGCGACCGCCGTCAAGTCCGGCCCGGCCGCCAGCGACACGGCGCTTTGCCTCGCCGAAACCTGGGCCGTCCGGGATCCCGCGAAGGCGGCGGCGTGGGCCGCGCAACTCGGCGACCTGCCCCGCGCCGCGGCCGTCGAAACCGTCGCCCGCCGCTGGCTGGAAACCGATTTCGAGGCGGCCTTCCGCTGGGTGCAGACCCTTCCCGAGCGCGAAAAAATCCTGGCCGGCCTGAGCGCTGGCGACAGCGATCCCGGCGATCCGGGAGTTTAGCTTTGGAGGCGGGGCCATCAGCCCCGCGAGGCGTGACGTTCGCAGCCTCAATCCGCGGGACTGATGGTCCCGCCTCCACCCGGAAGATTTCTGCATCTTTCCCGAGGACGGCGTGTATTTGACCCAACCAATCGCGCTCCCCCATGCACACGCTCCTGCAGGACCTGAAATTCTCGCTCCGTCTCCTCGCCCGCTCGCCCGGCTTCACCGCCACGGCGATCGCCGTCCTCGCGCTCGGCATCGGCGTCAACACCGCCATCTTCAGCGTCGTCGACGCGCTCCTCTACAGCTCGCGCCCCTATCCGCAGCCCGACCAGGTCGTCCAGCTCTACACCCAGGACAAAAAGGCGCCGAAGAAATACCGGATGTTCTCCTACCCGACCTATCGCGACCTGCGCGACCAGCAGGTGAAGGCCGGCGGACAATTCACTGGGATCCTCGCGCACAACCTCACGATGGTCGGCATCGGCGAGGGCGCCGGCGCCCGGCGGACCTTTGCGGCGATCGTCACCGCCAATTATTTCGACGTGCTCGGCGTGAAGCTCCTCCGCGGCCGCGCCTTCACGCTGGCCGAGGAAGCCCCGGGCAGCGCCGCGCCGGTCGTGATCGCCAGCCACCTCTATTGGAAAAAGACCGGCTTCGATCCCGCGCTGGTTGGCTCGACCATCCGGGTCAACGAGCGGCCCTTCACGGTGGTCGGCATCGCGCCGGAGAATTTCACCGGGACCATGATGCTGTTCGGCCCCGAGCTGTATTTCCCGCTCGGGTTGTTCGACCAGTTGTCGAACGACTTCCAGGCCGAGGCCAAGCGCACGCTCGAGCACCGCGACGCCTACAATCTCTTCGTCGTCGGCCGGCTCGCGCCCGGCGCCTCGGAGACCTCCGCCAAGGACGCCCTTGCCGCGTCCGCCGCGAATCTCGAGCAGGCCTTCCCCGTCGAGCAGAAGGACCAGAACTTCACGCTCGCGCCCTTGCCGCGCCTGAGCACGAGCAATGCGCCGTCCGATGAAAAGCAACTGGCAGTCGTCGGCGTGCTGCTGCTCGGCATGACCGCCATCGTGCTCCTCATCGCCTGCCTCAACCTCGCGAACCTGCTCCTCGCCCGCGGCGCAGCCCGCCGCAAGGAATTCGCCATCCGCCTCGCTCTCGGCGGCGGGCGCGCCCGCATCGTCCGCCAGTTGCTGACCGAGGGCTTCGTGCTCTCGCTCGCCGGCGGCGCGGCCGGCCTCGTGCTCGCCACGTGGAGCGCCGGCCTGCTGATGAATTCCATCACGAGCTTCCTCCCGATCGCCCTCTTCTTCGCCGGCTCCGCCAATCCCGCGATCATCGCCGCCACGCTTGGCTTCAGCCTGCTCGCGACGCTGTTTTTCGCGCTCGGGCCGGCGCTCAAGCTGTCGCGCGGCGATGTCATCACCGACCTCAAGGACCACGCCGGCGAGGACACCGCGCCCCGCCGCCGCTGGCTGCCGCGGAATCCGCTCGTGGTCGCCCAAATCGCCCTGTCCCTCGCGCTCCTGACCTGCGCCGGGCTCTTCGTCCGCGGGGCGCTCAAGGCCGGCGGCGCCGACATCGGCCTCAAGGCTGACGCCACCCTGATCGCCGAGGCCGACGCGAGCCTTGGCGGCTACGATGAAATCCATGCCCGCCAGCTTTACCAGGACATCACCGCCAGGCTCGCCGCGCTGCCCGGCGTGCAATCGGTTGCGGTCGCCTCCACCGTCCCCTTCGGCATGATCAGCCTCGGCCGTCCCGTGCAGCGCGCCGGTTTTCACCTCGCCAAGGACGCCAAGCCCGCCAATGCCGCCGAGGGCCTGGCCTATGACGCCCGGTGGAACAGCGTGAGCCCGGACTATTTCGCAACGTTGGGCCTTCCCCTGATGCGCGGGCGGGCCTTCACCGCGGCCGACGACGCCAAGGGCGCGCCCGCCGTCGCGATCATCGACGAGGCGCTCGCCAAAAAACTCTGGCCCGACGGCAACGCGCTCGGCCAGCGCCTCCAGTATGCCGACTCCAACGCGGCCCGGGCACAGAGCGAAGGCAGCAAGGGCGTCAGCATGGAATCCACCGACGACTTCGGCGACAAATCCCGCGATCCAAAATCGCTCGAGATCGTCGGCATCGTGCCGGTGGTGCGGGCCTCGCTGTTTTCCGACGAGGCGGGCACCGCGATCTACGTGCCGTTCGCCCAGGGTTTCCAGAGCAACGTCAGCTTCCATATCCGCACCGCCGCCAACACCCCGGCGGTCGCCGCCACGCTGGTCGACGCCGTGCGCCGCGAAATCCGCGCCGCCGCGCCGGGCGTGCCGGTGTTCAATGTCCGCACCTTCCGCCAGCACCTCGACGCCTCGGCCGACCTCTGGATGACGCGCATTGGCGCGACCCTTTTCTCCACCTTCGGCGGCCTGGCCCTCGTGCTCGCCATCGTCGGCCTCTACGGCGTGAAGGCCTATTCCGTCGCGCGCCGCACCCGCGAGATCGGCATCCGCATGGCGCTCGGCGCCGCACCGGGCGAAGTCCAGCGCATGATCCTGCGCGAAGGCCTCGTGATGACCCTCGTCGGCGCCGCGCTCGGCCTGCTGATCGGCGGCGGGCTCGGCAAGCTCTGTTCCAGCCTCCTCTATCAGGTCAGCCCGGTCGACCCGGTTGTGTTCGCCCTCGCGCCCGTGGTCTTGCTTTTCACCGCGATGGTGGCCTGCTACCTCCCCGCCCGGCGCGCCACGCGCGTCAGCCCGCTCACTGCGCTGCGTTCCGAGTAACTTTTTGCCCCTGGCTCGGTTCTTAGCCGGCCGCCAATCTTCCTTCCCCCATGAAATCCCTCGCCCTCCTCGCCTCGCTCGCCCTGGCCGTCGCCGCTTCCGCGACCGTCACCGAAACCTTCAAGCAGACCTACCCGCTCGCCGCCGACGGCACCGTCAGCGTCGACAATGTGAATGGCGACATCGACATCACCGCGTGGGACAAAAACGAGGTCTCGCTGGTCGCCGAAAAGCGCGCGAAGGACGACGAGGAGCTGAAGCGCCTCGAGCTCGTCATCGACGCCCAGCCGAACCACCTGTCGGTCAAAACCAAGGTGCAGAAGAAAAGCACCTGGTCCCTCTTCGGCGGCTGGAGCAACAACAGCTCCGTCCGCTACCGGCTGATGGTCCCCGCCGGCGCGCGGCTCGAGAAGATCGACTCGGTCAACTCCGACATCACCGTCACCGGCGTGAAGGGCCCGGTCAACCTCGACACCGTCAACGGCACCATCGAGGCCACCGGCCTCGCCGCCGACGCGCGCCTCGATTCCGTCAACGGCAGCCTGAGCGCGGAATTCGCTTCGGTGGAAAAGGTGCGCGAGGTGAAGCTCGATTCCGTCAACGGCCGCGCCACCGTCACGCTTCCCAAGGGCTCGAGCGCCAGCATCGACGCCGATTCCGTGAACGGCCGCGTCAGCGTCGACCAGGCCATCAAGCTCGGCAAGACCGGGCGCCACGAGCTCCGCGGCGAAATCGGGAGCGGCGGCCCGCACATCTCGCTCGACACCGTCAACGGCAGCATCGCGGTGAAGGAAAAGTAAGCGGCCGCTCCGGCGAAACGGCCGGTCGCGCCGCGCCGCGACCGGGCCTTTCCGTCATTGCGTCCCCGCGCGCCGTGGCTTCCTTTTCGGACGCCCCGCATGAAAAAAGTCAACGTCCGCGATCTCCCCGAGGAAGCCTGGTCCTCGCCGAAGGGAAAATTCCAGGGCTCCGGCCGCGAAGTCTCCGTCGCCCTCGGACGCGAGCCGGGCTCGACCGACCTGCTGAAACGCCACCCGTTCGACGTCGAAATCCTCCGCGTCGCTCCCGGCCAGACGCCCTACCCGTATCATTCGCACAGCGCGCAATGGGAATTCTACCACGTGCTCTCCGGCTCCGGGGAGGTGCGCGACGCGGCCGGCCTCACGCCAGTCGCCGCGGGCGACGCCTTTCTTTTTCCGCCGGACGAACCGCACGGCTTGAAAAACACCGGGACGGAGGACCTCGTCGTCCTGGTCGTCGCCGACAATCCCTTCAGCGAATCCTGCCACTACCCCGACAGCAACAAATGGCTGGTGCGCTCCCCCGAGCGCCGGCTGGTGCGCGAACCGGCGGTGGATTATTACGACGGCGAGGAATAAACCGGACAACCTTCATCATGGACATCACCACCGGAATCTTCGGCCTCTTTCTCCTCGCCTGCGCATATTCCGCCCAATACTGGGCGAAAAAATGTCACGACCAATTGCAGGAAATCGCCGCCGAGCTGAAAAAGCGGAGCTGACGCACGCATGCCCGGCCGCGAGGACTACATCCTGAAATTCGTCGCGCTGCTCCGCGAGGCGATCGCGCAGATGGTGAAGTATCGCGAAAAGGGCCGCTACGCGGACGCCCTCGACGTGGCCCTGCGGGCGCAGGAAAAGCTTTTCGCCCGCACCACCGCCGAACTGTCCGCGCTCAGCCTCGAGGAATTGATCCGGCTGCTCCGCGTCGACGAGACGCCGGCCGGCGGTGACGAAAAGGTCCTCGGCTATGCCGCGCTGCTCCGGGAAACCGGCCTGATTTATGCCACGATGTCGCGGACTTCCGCCGCCGAAAGTTGTTTCCAGCTCGCCCTGCACGTCGCGCTCACCGTGGCGGCCGCCCAGCCCTCGCCCGCGCCCGAAACCCTCGCGCTGCTCCGCGACCTGCTGCCGCGGATTCCGCCGGAACAATTGCACCCGCCCGTGCGGGAATTGCTCGCGCGCGTCGGCGACCCGACGCCATGAAGCCGCGCCGCGTCGTTCTCGTCGGGGAATTCAATCCCGCGATCCGCGCCCACCAGGGCATCGAGGCGTCGCTCGCGCTCCATCGCCGCAATGCCGATCCGAAACTGGAATCCGCCTGGCTCGGCACGGCCGGCATCACGCCGCAATCGGTCGCCGCCGTCCTGCGCGACGCCACCGCGATCTGGGCCGTGCCCGGCACGCCCTACGCGAGCACCGCGGGCGGGCTGCTCGCGATCCGGCACGCGCGCGAAAACCGGATCCCGTTTCTCGGGACCTGCGGCGGCTTCCAGCACGCGCTGATGGAGTTCAGCGAAAATGTCCTTGGCCGCCGCGCCGAGCACGCCGAGATGAATCCCGCCGCCGTCCAGCCGCTGCTCACGCGCCTGAGCTGTCCGCTCGTCGAGGTGACGGGCCGCGTCCGCGCGACTGACGCCGCCCGCTTCGCCGCGCTGCTCGGCGGGCCGGAGTCCACCGAGGGCTTTCATTGCAACTACGGGGTGAACGAACCGCTCGCCGGGATTTTTGAAAACACCGCGCTGCACTTCGTCGCCCACGACGAGGCCGGACAAATCCGCGCGTTCCGCGTCGACGGGCATCCATTTTTTGTCGGCACGCTTTTCCAACCGGAGCGACGCGCGCTCACCGGCACGCTGCACCCGCTGGTCGCCGCGTTCTTCCGCGCGGCCGGGGATTGAAGCGGCGCGGCTCCGAAGCCGGGTGGGACGGCGGAATTTCCGCGGCAATTCCTTCCCACAAACGGGACGGCGGAATTTCATTTTCAGAAGTTTTCGCCGGTGAGACTCGGCGCGGAATTCGCCTAGCCTCTGCCCGGCAGCATTTAGCAACAGTGCGCGGCCTTGGCATCGGGCTTGCAATGCAGCAGGTCCCCACATGCTCGGCACCGAATACAACTGGCTGGTTGCGACGACATCCCGCGCGCCGCGCGCGCCCCGAATCCGGCCGGGCGTCGGGCTGCTCACGGTGGCGATCGCCGGATTCTGTCTGGCGTGCCTCGTGGCGCGCGCGGAACCCGAACATTTGAAACTCATGCGCGAGGCCACGGCGCTGGCGAAGGCCGGCGACATGAAGCCGGTGATCGCGAAGCTCGAGGCGGCGAAGGCCCTGCGCCCGGATTACCCGCGCCTGCTCTACGGGCTCGCGCGCGTCTATGCCGCCGGCAGCCGGCCCGACGACGCCGTCGCGCAATTGCGCGAGCTCGCGGCGATGGGCCTGGCTTTCGACGCCGTGCACGACCCGAAGCTCGCGGTGCTGCTGGGCCAGCCGGGATTCGATTTCGCCGCCCAGGTTTTCTCGGCGAACCACGCGCCCGCCGGCCACGACGCGGCGGCGTTCGCCGTCGGCGGCGTCGACGGCATCATCGAGGGCATCGCCTGCCACCCGCGGACGCTGCGCTGGTATTTCAGCGACGTGCGCAACCGCTGCGTGTGGACGCGCGATACCCGCGGCGCGACGGCGGTCACCCGGAAATTTTCCGCCGAGGCCGACAACCTGCTTGGCGTCTTCGGCCTCAAGATCGACGAGCTGCACAATTCCCTCTGGGCCGGCACGGCCGCGCTGCCCGAGATGAAGGGCTTCACCGCCGCGGACAAGGGACGCGCGGCGCTGGTGGAGTTCGACCTCGCGACCGGCCGCGTGAAGCGCTCGCTCGCGGTCCCCGCCGACGGTCGCGATCACGTGCTGGGCGACCTGTTCCTCGCCGCCGACGGCAGCATCTTCGTTTCCGACAGCACCGCGCCGGTGATCTGGCGGCTCGCGCCCGGCGGCAACGCGCTGGAAAAATGGCTCGAGAGCGCGGACTTCGTCTCGCTGCAGGGCATCGCCCCCGCCGCCGACGGCCAGGCCCTCGTCGTCGCCGACTATGCGAACGGCCTCTGGCGCGTCGACCTCGCGTCGCGGGCGGTCGCGCTGCTCAAGCCCGCGCCGCACACCACGCTCTTCGGCATCGACGGGCTGTATGCGGTGCGCGGCGGGTTCATCGCGGTGCAAAACGGCGTCGAGCCGCAGCGGGTGGTCCGCATCGCGGTCGGGACCGACGGCCAGCCCGCGGGCCTGCAGGTCCTCCTCGCAAACCACGAGGGCATGACCGACCTCTCGCTCGGCCAGGTGGTCGGCAACCGTTTCCATTTCGTCGGCAACAGCGGCTGGTCGCTCTACGGCGACCCGCAGGCGGCGCCGCCGGCGCGCGACGTCACGATTTTCTCCACGCAGTTCTAATCCCCTCCCCCATGTTCCTCGAAACCTTCCTGCAGGACCTCCGCATCGGTCTCCGCGTGCTCATCAAGGAAAAATCCTTCTGCGCCCTCGCGGTCTTCGTGCTCGCCATCGGCATCGCCGCCGTCGCGACCCAGTTTGCCATCGTCAACGGCGTGCTCCTGCGGGGCTTCAGCTTCCACGACCCGGAGCAGCTGGTCGACGTCCAGATGGCCGACCCGACGAACTTCACGCCGAACAACTTCAACTCCCGCATCACCACCGCCGACTTCGCCGAGCTGAAGGAGCAGCAGAAATCCTTTTCGAGCTTCGCCGGCTACCTCTCCGGCTCGACGGTCAACCTGACCTGGAACGGGCAGCCCAAGCGGCTGACGGGGGGCTACATCACCCACGATTTTTTCCGGACGCTCGGCGTCGCGCCGGTGCTCGGCCGCGATTTCCTGCCCGAGGAGGACCGCGCCGGCGCCGACAAGGCCGTGCTGCTGAGCGACGCGCTGTGGCGCAGCGATTTTGGCGCCGATCCCGGCGTGCTCGGCAAGGGCGTCCGCGTCAACGGCCGCGCGGGCACCATCGTCGGCGTGATGCCGCCGAAGTTCAGCTTTCCCGGCAACGAACAGCTCTGGATCCCCGTCAACTCGGAGTTCCCCGTCAAGCCGCGCAACGACCGCGGGATTAATTTCATGTCGATCATCGCGCGGCTCCAGCCGGGCGTCACGATGGAACAGGCCGCCGCCGAGGTGTCGTCGATCGCCGCGGGTTTCGCCAAGGCCTATCCCGACACCAACAAGCAGTTCACGCTCGGCTATGTCCGGCCGCTGATCGCCGCGTTCACCGGCGGCCAGCTCTCGGGCCTGCTCTACACCATGCTCGGCTTTTGCGTCGGCGTGCTGCTCATCGCCTGCGTCAACGTCATGAACATGCAGTTCGCCCGCGCCACGCTGCGCGGCAAGGAACTCGCCGTCCGCTCCTCGCTCGGCGCCACCCGCGTCCGGCTTATCCGCCAGATGCTCACCGAGAGCCTGCTCGTCGCCGTGCTCGGCGCCGTCATCGGCGTGGCGCTCGCGTTCTGGGCGGCCCGCTACCTCGACGACCTCACCCACAACCTGCCCAACCCGATCCCGTCGTGGATGCACTTCACCCTCGACGCGAAGGTGCTCGGCTACGTTGTCCTCGCGACCCTCCTCTCCGCCATCATCTCGGGCCTCGTGCCGGCCTGGCTTTCGTCGCGGGCCAACGCGATCGACGCCCTCAAGGAATCCGGCCGCGGCAATACAGGCCGCGCCATCGGCGTGATCACGAAGGGCCTCGTCGTCTTCCAGATCCTCGTCACCTGCATCCTGCTCATCGGCGCGCTGCTCCAGCTCCAGTCGATCATCAAGCAGCAGACGATCAACTACGGCTACGACACCGGCTCCGTCCTCGGCGCCCGCATGGGCCTGATGGAGGGCGACTACCCGACCTCGGAGAAGCGGATGCTGTTCTACCAGCGTCTGCTTCGCGAACTGCAGGCCTCGCCGCAGTTCGAGGCCGTCGCCCTGACCAACCGTTTCCGCATGGTTTTCTCCGGCAACGGCCCGATCGAGATCGAGGGCAAGGCTTACAAGGTCGACAGCGACCGCACCGTCTCGGAATTTGAGAACATCACCCCCGGCTACCACGCGGTGCTCGGCCAGAAGCTCATCGCGGGCCGCGAGCTGACCGAGGAGGACTCGGAGCAGAAAAACCCGGTCGCGGTCGTCAACGCGACCTTCGCCAAGAAACATTTCGGCAACGAGACGGCGCTCGGCCGCCGTTTCCGCACCATCCAGCAGAACGGCACCAATCCCGGTCCCTGGCGCACCATCGTCGGCGTCGTGTCGGATGTCCGCATGGCCGGCCCCTTCAACAACCGCACCGACGGCACCGGCTTCTACGTGCCGTTCTTCGATTCCGCCTTCGGCCCCGCCGCCCCGCAGCCGCAGGCGCAGCAGTTCGGCACCGCCATCATCCGCCCGCGCGGCGGGCAGCGGCCCGAGGCGCTCGCCCAGGCGATCCAACAGGTGGTGAACAAGGTCGATCCCAACCTGCCGCTTTACTTCGTCTCGACGCCGAAGGTCGCCCAGGACGGGTTCCTGGCGCAGAACCGCATCGTGGCGGTGATGTTCTCCGTCTTCGGCGGCATCGGCGTGCTGCTCGCATCGGTCGGCCTCTATGGCGTGATGAGCTTCTCGGTCAACCAGCGCCGCCAGGAGTTCGGCGTGCGCATGGCGCTCGGCGCCGACGCCGCGCGCATCCTCCGCATGGTCCTCGGCCAGGGCGCGTGGCAGATCGGCCTCGGCCTCGCGCTGGGGCTCGGCCTCACGCTCGTCGTCGCCATCGTGGGCGCGACCCCGATCCGCAACCAGCTTTTCCAAACCAACCCGAGCGACCCGATGACCTACGCTTTCGTCGGGGCACTCATCGCGGTCGTCTCGCTTCTCGCCACCCTGGTGCCCGCCCGCCGCGCCACCCGGGTCGACCCGATGATCGCGCTGCGCGCGGAATGAGCCCTGACAGCTGATCGCTGATCGCTGACCGCCCGCCCTTCCATGCTCCTCGAAACCATCCTCCAGGACCTCCGCATCGGCTTCCGCGTCCTCCTCAAGGAACGCTCCTTCTGCGCGCTGGCCATCACCGTGCTGGCGCTCGGCATCTGCAGCGTCACGACGATGTTCAGCGTCGTCAACGGCACGATGATCCGCGGCTTCGGCTTCCCGAATTCCGAGCGGCTGATGAACGTCAACTTCGTCGACCCGACGACGCAGAACGCCTTCGGCGTGAACGGCGCGATCAATTCCCTGGATTACCTCGAACTGCTGCCCGAGCAGAAATCCTTCGAGCTGATGGCGGCCTACATCAACGGGTCCACCGTCAACCTCGCGATCAACAACACCCCCTCGCGCATCACCGGGGCCTACGTCACGCCGGATTTCCTGCGCGCCCTCGGCGTCGCGCCGGTCATGGGCCGCGACTTCCGGCCCGAGGACAACCAGCCGGGCGCCGGCAAGGTCGCGATCATCAGCCACAAGATCTGGCAGCGCGAGTTCAACGGGGACCCCAACATCCTCGGCCGCGCCTTCACGATGAACGGCAAGCCCGCCACCGTGATCGGCGTGATGCAGCCGGGCTTCGCCTTCCCGAACAACGACGAGATCTGGAGCCCCCTCTACAACGAGTTCCCGCCGAAGCCGCGCAACGACGCCAATGCCCAGGGCAACCAGCCCGCGGTGCTCGGGTTGCTCCGGCGCGGCGTCAGCCTCGACCAGGCGAACCTCGAGATCACCATGTTCGCGCAGCGGTTCGCCAAGGCCTATCCGGACACCAACAAGCAGTTCGCCACCGGCCAGGTGCAGCCGCTGCTGCGCGCGTTCACCGGCAATTTCCTCCGCGTCCTCCTCTTCACCATGCTCGGGTTCTGCGTCGGCCTGCTCCTCATCGCCTGCGTCAACGTGATGAACATGCAGTTCGCCCGCGCCACCCTGCGCTCGAAGGAGCTCGCCGTCCGCTCCTCCCTCGGCGCCACGCGCACGCGGCTCATCCGCCAGATGCTCACCGAAAGCCTGCTCGTCGCCACGCTCGGCGCGGTGGTCGGCGTGGGCGTCTCCTACTGGGCGGTCGACTACCTCGACGCCACCTTCCACACGATCGAAAACGCCATCCCGTCCTACGTGACCTTCAGCATCGACGGGCCCGTGCTGGCCTTCACCGTCGGCGCAACCCTGCTCGCGGCCGTGGCCTCGGGCCTCATCCCGGCGTGGATGTCCTCGCGCGCGAGCGCGACCGAGGTGCTCAAGGAGACCGGCCGCGGCAACACCGGCCGCGCCGTCCACCTCATCACGCGCGGCCTCGTCGTCTTCCAGATCCTCGTCACCTGCATCCTGCTCATCGGCTCGATCCTCCAGTTGCGCACCATCCGCAACCAGCAGACCGTCGACTACGGCTACGACACCGGCGGCGTGATGTCCGCGCGGATGGGCCTGATGGAGGGGGATTATCCCACCCCGCAGTCGAAGCAGCTTTTCTACGACCGCCTGCTCCGCGTCCTCCGCGCCGACCCCGAGATCGAGGCCGCCGCGCTGACCAACCGCTTCCGGATGGTTTTTTCCGGGAACGTGCCGGTCGAGATCGAGGGCAGGAAATACCAGCAGAACAGCGACCGCCCCAATGCGAACTTCGAACAGGTCTCGCCGGGCTTCTTCAACGTCACGCAGCAGCGGCTCACCGAGGGCCGGGATTTCCAGGACGACGACAGCGACGCGAAGCTTCCCGTCGCGATCGTCAACGCGAGCTTCGCGAAAAAGCATTTTGGCACCGAGAGCCCGCTCGGCCGCCGCTTCCGGCTCGCGCTGAACGGCGGCCAGCAGTTCGGCGAATGGCGCACCATCGTCGGCGTCGTGTCCGACGTCCGCATGCTCGGGCCGTTCAACAACAATGCCGTCGACAGCTCCGGCTATTATGTCCCGCTCACCGCGCCGCAATTCGCCGCCGCCGGCTCGCCCGCGGCCAAACAGCCCGCCCTGCCCCAGTTCGCCACCGTCGCCGTCCGCCCGCACGGCGGCCAGCGCGGCGAGGCCGTGCTGGCGGCGCTGCGCAACGACGCGCACAAGGCCGACCCGAACCTCCCGCTTTATTTCGTCAACACGCCGAAGGCCAACCAGGACGTGTTCACCGCTCCCGGCCGGATCACGGCGATGATGTTCACCGTTTTTGGCGGCGTCGCCATCGTGCTCGCGTCCATCGGCCTCTATGGCGTGATGTCGTTTTCGGTTTCGCAGCGTTCGCAGGAATTCGGCATCCGCATGGCGCTCGGCGCGGACGCCGGCCGGATCCTCCGCATGGTGCTGCAGCAGGGCGTCTGGCAGATCGGCCTCGGCCTCGGGCTCGGCCTCGGCCTCTCGTTGCTGATCGCCACGTTCGGCGGCGCTGCGATCCAGAACGCGCTGTTCAACGTCAGCCCCCGCGATCCCGCCACCTATGGCGCCGTGGCCGCCCTGCTCGTGCTGGTTTCCTTCATCGCCATCCTGGTCCCGGCCCGCCGCGCCACGCGCGTCGACCCGATGACCGCCTTGCGCGCGGAATAAACCGCATGTTTTCCGACCTCAAATTCGCCCTCCGCGCCCTGCGCAAGTCCCCGGGCTTCGCCGCGGTCGCTGTCCTCTCGCTCGCCCTCGGCATCGGCGCCAACACCGCGATCTTCAGCCTCGTCAGCGAGGTCCTGCTCAAATCGCTGCCAGTCCGCGACCCGGACCAGCTCGTCCTCTTCAACTGGTCCGCGCCCCCGGGCAGCGGCCCGCAGTCCATCAACGGCTGGACCCAACGCGACCCGGTCACGAAGGAGATGACCTGCACCTCGTTCTCGCTCGCGACCTTCGCGGCGTTTCGCCGCGACGCGCCGACGCTCTCCGAGGTCTTCGCGTTTTCGCCGCTCGACCAGTTGAACGTCATCATCGACGGCCAGGCGCAGGTCGTGCGCGATGCGCAGGTCGTCTCCGGCAATTTTCACGCCGCGCTCGGCGCCCCGATGGCGGCCGGCCGCGCCCTCACGCCGGAGGACGACCGCCCCGCCGCGGCGCCGGTCGCCGTCATTTCGCACCGTTTCTGGCTGCGGAATTTCGCGGGCAGCCCGTCGGCGCTGAACCACGTCATGACCGTGAACAACGTCCCGGTGACGATCGTCGGCATCACCGCGCCGCAGTTCGCCGGCACCACGCAGGTCGGCGAGGTGCAGGACATCACCATGCCGCTCTCGCTCTACGGCCAGCTGGCGCCCGACGACACCGATGCGCCGCAGGAATGGAGTTTCTGGGTCCGGCTCATGGGCCGGCTCAAGCCGGGCGCCACGCTCGAACAAACCGAACTCAGCGTCGCGCCCGTCTTCGCCGCGAGCGTCAAGAATGCGTCGGGCACCAACAAGTCGCCCAAAGGCATCCGCCTGCACGCCCGCTCGGGGGCGCAGGGCCTGGTCGAGGCCCGCCGTGACTACGCCAGGTCGCTGACGGTGCTGCTGGTGCTCGTCGGCCTAGTCCTGCTCGTCGCCTGCGCGAACGTCGCCAATCTCCTTCTCGCCCGCGGCGCCGCCCGGCGTCGTGAGATCGCCGTGCGCCTGGCGCTCGGCGCCAGCCGGCCGCGCCTGTTGCGCCAGTTGCTTGGCGAAAGCGTGCTCCTCGCGCTGCTCGGCGCGGGCGTCGGCCTGTTGCTCGCGATCTGGAGCCGCGACGCGCTGCTTGCGCTGCAGCCGCTGGGCACGGAGGGCCTCAGCCTCGCGATGCCGCTCGACTCGCGCGTCCTCGCGTTCACCACCGCGGTCGCGGTCGGAACCGGCATCCTCTTCGGACTCGCCCCGGCGTGGCGCGCCACCGGGCTGAATCCCAGCAGCGAATTCCAGGGCGGCACGCGCACGCTCGGCGGCGCGCGGTCGCGGCTCGCGAAATCCCTCATGGTCGTCCAGGTCGCGCTCTCGCTCGTCCTGCTGATCGGCGCCGGGCTGTTCACCCGCACGCTGCTCAACCTGCAGCACATCAACCCGGGGTTCAACCCGTCCGGGCTCCTGCTCTTTCGCGTCGACGCCATGGCCGCGGGCCATCCGCGCGAGGAGGTTCCCGCGCTCTACACCCGCCTGGCCGACCGGCTGGCGACGCTGCCGGGCGTGCAGCACGTGACCTTCTCCCAAGTGCCCCTGCTCGCGCAAAGCAGCTGGACCAGCACCGTCACCCTCGCGGGCGCCAAACAGCCCGCCGGCAACAATGCCAACGTGACGATGCACGGCGTCGACCCCTCGTTCTTCGCCACCTACCAGTTGCCGCTGCTCGCCGGGCGCGGTTTCACCGCGCAGGACGCCGCCAAGGCCCCGCGCGTCGCCATCGTCAACGAGGCCTTCGCGCGGAAATATTACGACGGCCAGTCGCCGCTGGGGCGCATCATCGGTTTCAACGGCAATGAAAAGGCGCCCGACATCGAGATCGTCGGGGTGGTGGCCGACGCGAAATATGTCACGCTGCAGGACCAGGCGCGGCCGGCGGCCTTCTTCCCGTTCGCGCAGATCCGCAACGCGCGCTTTGGCAATTTCGCCCTCCGCGTCGCGGGCGACCCGCTGGCGCTGGCGCCGTCGGTCCGCGCGGCGGTGCATGCGATCGACCCGGCGCTGCCGCTCTACAATCTCCGCACGCAGGACGAACAAATCTCGCGGCTCCTCACCGGCGAGCGCCTGTTCGCGCGCCTCTCGGCATTTTTCGGCCTGCTCGCGATGGGCCTGGCCGCGATCGGGCTTTACGGCCTGATGTCCTATGCCGTGCTGCAGCGCACGGGCGAAATCGGCCTGCGCATGGCGCTGGGCGCGCTGCCGGCCGGACTGCTCCGGATGATCGTGCTCGAAACGCTGGGACTCGTCGCCCTCGGCATCGCGCTCGGCGGCGCCGGAGCCTGGGCGCTGTCGCGGCTCGTGCGCTCCCTGCTCTACGGCCTGACCCCGACCGACCCGCTCACGTATGTCGTCGCGGTGGTTCTCCTCCTCGTGGTGGGCCTCCTCGCCGCCTGGCTTCCCGCGCGCCGGGCGTCCCGCGTCGACCCGATGGTCGCCCTGCGCACCGAATAATTTTCCTCCCCATGCGCTCCTACTTCGGCCTCACGCTTCTCTTCGGCCTCATCGCCCTCTACGCGGAGGACCGCACCACCGGCATGGCCACCGCCGCGCCGGCCGTCGCGCCCGCCCCCCGCCAATTCCTGATCGTGCTACGCCTGGTGCCACGCCTCCACGACACCAAGGCGTGGACCAAGTCCGACCTCGACGCCGTCGGCGACCATTTCAACCGGCTCAAGGCCGCGACCGACGCCGGCCAGGTTCTCCTCGCCGGCCGCACCAACGAGCCCGGCGAAAAAACCTTCGGTCTCATCGTGTTCACCGCCGCGGATGAGGCGGCCGCGCGCGCGTTCATGGCGGCCGACCCGTGCGTCGCAGCCGGCGTCATGACCGCGGAGCTGCACCCCTACACGGTCGCGCTGCGCGCGCATTGATTTTCCCCATGCACCACCTCAAGTTCGCCTGCCGCACGCTGCTCAAGACGCCGGGCTTCACGCTCGTCGCAATCCTCACGATCGCCATCGGCATCGGCGCGAACACCGCGCTCTTCAGCATCTTCAACCGGCTGGTCCTTCACCCCATCGACCTGCCGGACGCCGGCCGCATCGTGCGCATCTGGACCAACAATTCCGAGCGCAACATCGTCGCCCCGATCATGTCGGTGCCGAAGTTCGAGCTCTTCCGCGACAACCAGACCTCGTTCAGCTCGATCGACGCCTATTCGTTCAACTCCGCGGTGCTCGTCCGCGACGGCGCCGAGCCCGAGCAGCTGAACTCCCTCAACGTCACCGCGGGCTTCCTGCCCACCCTCGGCCTGCAGCTCGCGCGCGGGCGGAATTTCAACCGCGAGGAGGATGCGCGCAACGGCCCGCCGGTCTGCCTCCTCAGCCACGACATCTGGAAAACCCGCTTCGGCGCGCGCGAATCGCTCGTGGGCCAGACCATCATGCTCAACGGCATCGCCACGACGGTCATTGGGATCCTGCCGGAAAAACTCCCTGCCCCGATTTCCTTCGTGCAACTGATCTCCCCCTGGCCGTTCAACCCGCCGGGCCTGACCGATGCCCAGCTCCAGGGCGGCGCGAGCTTCCTCGCCGTCACCGCGCGGCTCAAGCCGGGCGTGAGCTTTGCGCAGGCCGACGCGGAGGTGCACGCGCTCGCGAAGCGCTACCAGCAGGCCTACAACGGCCGGCTCGATGCCGGTAATTTCAACGAGCTGAAGACCTGGATCGAGGAACAGGTGGGGCCGGTGCGGCCGACCTTCCTCCTGCTGCTGACCGCCGTCGCGTTCGTCCTGCTCATCGCCTGCGCGAACGTCTCGAATCTTTTTCTCAGCCGCCTGTCCGCCCGCCACAAGGAGGTCGCGGTGCGGCTCTCGATGGGCGCCACGCGCCGGCAGTTGATCGGCCAGTTCCTGACCGAGACCGCGCTCTTCTGCGCGGTGGCGACGGCGCTTGGCATCGGCGTTGCCGTGTGGGCGCTCGATCTCATCCAAGGCACGCTGACCAGCTCGAACCTGCTGCCCGCCGGCACGGTCTTCACCCTCGACCCGCTGACGCTCGGCTTCACCGTCGCGCTGTCGTCCATCGCCTCGCTGCTGATCGGTTTCATCCCGGCGCTGCAGGCGTCGCGTGTGAACCTTTCCGAGGTGCTCAAGGACAGCGCCCGCGGCGCCCCGGGCGGCACGCGTGGCGTGCGGTTCCGCGGTTTCCTGATCGTGGCGGAGGTGGCGCTGTCGGTCGTGCTGCTCATCGGCTCGGGCCTGCTGCTCGCCAGCTTCATCAAGCTCCAGCGCACCCCGCCGGGCTTTTCCCCGCAGGGCGTCGCCAGCGCGTTCGTCAACCTGCCGCCGGCGCGCTACGCGACCAAGGCGCAGCAGGCGGACTTCTATTACCAGGCCATCGAACACCTGAAGGCCAACCCGCAGGTCGCGCACGCCGCCGCGTCGCTGAGCCTGCCGATCGTCGGGTTCAGCCCGCGCGGCGTTTACGCGGTCGAAGGCCGGCCGATTCCCCCGACCAACGAGCGCGCGATTGCCGCGCTCAATTTTGTCAGCGAGGAATATTTCGCCCTGCTCCAGATCCCGCTGATGTCCGGCCGGCTCTTCGCGCCGACCGATTTGGAAAAATCGCCCGGCGTCGTCATCATCAACGCCTCGTTCGCCAAGCGGCTCTTCCCCGACAAGGCCTCCGCCGTCGGCCAGAGGCTGCTCCGCGGGCAGCAGGCGGACATCAAGCTGGAAATCATCGGCGTCGTCGCCGACGTGAAATCCCTCGGGCTCAATACGCCGCCGCCGGACACGATGTATCTGCCGCTGCGCCAGTGGGGCGGCCTCGGGCTCTCGCTGGTGGTTTCCACGGCCGGCGATGCGACGGCGATGCAATCCGTGCTCCGCTCCGGCGTGGCCGCGGTGGACAAGACGCTCGCGATTTCGTTTTTCAGCACGATGGAGAGCGCCCTGCGGCAATCGCTCGGCTTCCAGCGGATCACCGCGTGGCTGACCGGCGTCTTCGCCGGCGTGGCGCTCCTGCTTTCCGCCGTCGGGCTCTACAGCGTGCTGGCCTACGCCGTCGCCCAGCGCACCAGCGAAATCGGCCTGCGCATGGCGCTGGGCGCGGAACGCGGCCAGGTCATCTCGCTCATCCTCTCGCAGGGTATGAAGCTTGTGGGGATCGGCCTCGTCCTCGGCTTTCCAGCACAGTGGGATCCGAAGCTTGGAATTCACGTGACTTGAAGTCGCGGC
>JADMIO011583427.1_pt1 | contig 28527 bp, 21 predicted proteins | sample 8958161 | NCBI WGS metagenome assembly JADMIO01 (sample SAMN16585339, study PRJNA669376) | soil metagenome | isolation source: Crop rotation soil | place: USA: Cullars Rotation, Alabama | collected 2011 | reverse complement strand
GCTGGTGAAGCTTCCCGAGTTGTTTAAGTCTCCGGCAAAGGTGCAGGCATGGGCGCCCGCCGCGAACGAGCCGGTAACGGCTGCTGCGCCGTTTACGGTGAGGTTGCCCGCCGCCGTGTAGCTGCCGGAAACGGTCAGATCGTTGAAGGTGTTCGTGCCCGCGAGATTTTTGCCCGCGCCTGCCAGCAGGACGTCGCTGGTGGCAGGTGTGAAAGCGCCCTCGTTCGTCCAGTTGCCGTTGAGAGTTAGCGTGGCCGAACCGCCGTCGAGGATGGCATCGCTGTTGATGAGCAAGTCGCCCGCAACGGTTGTTGCGCCCGTGAGGGTCTTGGCATTGCCGCCGCCATGCGAGAGAATCAGGTGGCCGTACGTTTCAGCGGAGACAGACTGGGCCGCCGCGCCGTCGTATTCCACGACACTGTCAGATGCCAGGCTGCGCGTGGCGAAGTTCGCCGGAAAACTGCCGCCGGTTTTGAGCGTCGCGCCGGAGGCCAGGGTCAGGGCGCCGCCCGCCGCGCTGCGGTTGGCGGTAAAGCTTCCGAGCGACACGGCGCCGGCGGCGCCAATGGTCAAATCACCATTGATGCTGAGGTTGCCAGCGAGCGAGGCCATGCCGCCGGCATTGGCAAACGACAAATGGTTGAAGGTCGAGGTGTCGATGGACTGTGTGGCGCTGCCGTTGAAGAGCACCGTGCCGCTGCCGGGCAGGAAGGTGCCGTGGTTCGTCCAATTGCCGCCCACGGAAAGGATGGTCGGGCTGCTGTTGAGCGTCGTGCCACTTTCCAGCGTTACGTTGCCGGCCACAGTCAGCGTGTCATTGAGCGTTACCGTGCTGTTGCCGGCCATGGTGAGGCTGTCATTGACGGTGGCGGACGTCGCGAGCGTCGCGGTGCCGTTGGTTTTGTTGAAGACAAGCTGATTGTAGGTTACGCCGGCGGCAACCTGGGCTTCGTCGCTGGTGTAGGCCACGGTGCCCGGACCGGGCGTGAATACGCCGCTGGTGTAGTTAAAATCGCCGTTGAGATTAAGCGTTCCCGAGCCGGTGAAGGTGATGTTGGCGTCGCCGGATTCTACCAACGAGCCGGAGACCGTGACCGTTCCCGTGCCGATGCTCAAGTTGATGGCATGGCCATTGGTGCCGTCGCTCAATTCCAGATCGCCGCCGCCGATGAAGGTTTGCGCGCCCACATCAATGGTGTGCGTGATGTTATTGCTCCACTGGCCGCTCACATTGCCCAGCGGGGCCAAGACGGCGCCCGCCCCAAGAGTCAGCGTGGCGGCCTGCGCGCTGCCGAAGATGAGGCTGCGGGGATGCGAGTAGGAGGAGAGGACGGGTTGATTGACAAAGGCCAGCATGCCGAGTTGCACGATTTCGTTGGTGGAAGGCGGCAGGGTCGGGATACCTTCAATGGGAGTCCAGTTCGCGGGATCCTCCCACGCCGAGCTGACCGAGCCGTTCCAAGCCACCACACAGCAGAAGTCCGCGAGCGTCCAACGCCCGTTAAGATCGGCCAACCCGCTTTGCGCGGTCCAATGGTTGGTCGCATCGATGCCCGTTACGCCGGATTGCAACCAACTGCCGTTGTTGTGCCAGAGTTGCAGGTTTTGCGGGACATTCCCGTTGAGTTCAGCGCTTTCATAGTGGAGCTGCAGCGTGGCGTCATAAGGGCCGCTGGCAGCCACGCTCAGGGTATACTGACGGTTGAGCGAGGCGTTAAACGGAAAATCGGACACCGGACCCACGCCCACGGTTTCTGTCACCGAACTGACACTGCCCAGCGAATTGAAGGTGACGGTGTTGTTGGTGCTTTCGAAGGCATAGACAATCCCGGCCGAGAAGGCATGCGCGCGGGTGATGGTGCCAAGAATGATGCCGCTGCCGGTGCGCGTGGAGGTAATGGTCAGGATGTTGGTCCCGGTGTGAATCCGGCCGGAGGGCAGATTCACCGTGGCGGCGGTGGCGTTCCCGCCGAGGGTTACGACATTGGCCGCATTGCTCTTGTCGACCGTCAGGATGTTGAACGTGTTCGCACCGGAGACGGAGACATCCGAATTGCCGAGGAACTGGATGGTTCCCGCGCCGGCAGTGAAAGTGCCGCTGTTCGACCAACTGCCCAGAATCGAATGCGTGAATGTGCCGGCGGTGAAAGTCGCGCCCGCGCTGATGGTCAGCCCGCCATTCACCGTCAACGCCCCCGCCGGCGTTTTGGCGCCGGTGCCGGCGAGGCTCAGGTTGTAATATCCCCGGGCCGGGATGTTTTGGGCGCCGCCGTTGAACCGGACGGTGTTGGGGACCGTGGTCGTCACGTCAAAGGTGCCGGCGGCGGGGTTAAACACGCCGGCAATGCCGAGGACGGCAGCGGAACCGAGCTGCAGCCGCGTGCCATTGAGAGTGACATTAAACAGGTTGGCGGTTCCCGAGAGGGTGGAAGTGCCGTTGAACGTCGCCGTCCCGGCGGTGGCGGTGAAGCTGCCCGCCACGGATACATTCGAGGAGACGGAAAAGCTGTTGGCGGTGGTAATGGTGCCTGGCACATTCAATCCGCTCAACGCGAGGCTGCCCGCGGCGCTGATGGTTTTGCCCGTGCCGCTTAGGGTAATGGTGCCGGCCGTCGCCGAAAACGAGCCGCCGACGGTGAAATTTCCCGCGATGACCAGCGAACTGGCGGTCGTGATGGAACCAGGAACAGAGAGGTTATTAAAACTGATGCCCGCGCCGCTGATGGTCCTGGCCGCGCCGCTCAGCGTCGTCGTACCCGCGCCACCGGGCGTGTGCGTGAAGGTTCCGGCCCCGGACGTGGCGAGATTTCCCGCAACCGTGAAGCTGGTGCCCGAGGCCGCCGTGATGCCTGCCCCGGTGACGGTCAAAAGGTTGAAATTATTGGTTCCCGTCCCGGTGATGCTTGCGCCCGTGCCGCTCAGCGTGACCGTGCTGGCGTTGCCGGCGAACGTGCCGTTGTTCGTCCAGTTGCCGCCGACGGTGTTGGTGAAGGAACCGCCATTGAAAGTCGTGCCGCGGCCAAGCGAAAGGTTGCCCAAAACCGTCACTGGCGCGCGCGAGGTAAAGGTGACCGAGGCCCCGCCAGCATTGGTGAGGCTGATCAAACTGCCGCCGATGCTCATGGCCGTGAGCGGCATGGTTTTCACGGACGCGCCGCTGGCGCCCAGGAGGAGGTGAAAATAATTCTCCGCGGACACCGTTTGGTTGCCGCCGTAATATTCCACCGTGCTGCCGGAGGCCAGCGTGTGCGTGGCATAATTGGCGGGGAACGTGCCGGTGCCGCCGATGCGGAGCTTCGCGCCCGATGTCAGCGTGAGCGTGCCGCCCGTCGTGGTGGTGCCGCGCGAGGCGGTGAAGGTGGAAAGATCGAGCGTGCCTGCCAGGATGTTGATATTGCCATTGGCGGCGGCGGCGGAGTTGAGCGCCGGCAAATTGCCGGCCAGCGTTTTGATGCCGCCGCCGCTGATGGCCAGCGTGCCGTAGGTCAGCGAATTATCCACGGTCTGGCTGCCGGCGGCGCCGTATTCCACCGTGCTGGCGCCATTAAGAGTCAGGCTCACCGTATAATTACCGCTCAGGGTGGAAGCCTTGACAAAAATCCTGCCGCCGGAGCCCACGGCGAGCGCACCATTGCCGGAGACAGTGAAGACTCCCGGGTCCAAAGTGCCATTGACGGTGAGTTGATTGACGATTGCGACGTTGGTGGCGAGCGTGGTTGTGCTGCCGGTGTTGATGGTGATTTTCCGGAACGTGGTGGCTGACTTGCCGCCCACGATTTGTGAGGTGCCTGAAAAAGTCACTCCAACGCTTATCTTGGTGCCGTTATAAACACCGGAATTGGTCCAATTGCCGGCCACGGTCAGTGTGTTATGGCTGTGCGTCAGGGTGCCGTTGGCGCCGATGGTCAGATTGCCGAGGACCGACAGCGACTTGGAGACGGAGAGAGTGGATGAAATTATTCCGGCGCCCAAGGTGAGTGATTTGCAAGTTGCCGCGCTGCTCACCGACGGCTGGCTGCCGCCGGTGAAGTTGGCGTCGCCGATGATCGCGTCCGTGCTGGCAGTGGGCACGCCGGCAGTCCAGTTGGCGGCGTTATTCCAGGAGGAGTTGCCAGTGCCCTTCCAGGAAGTCGTCTGGGCGTCCGCGTGGCAAAGGAGCAGCAGGAAACCAGCGACGGCACTCCACAGTGCCAAGCGCGTGGATAGCGCAATCGGTACAGCGACTGTATGATTTTTGTACATATTTTAGTTTTGTTAATGGACCCAGCTGATGGCCAGTTTTAGCACATCCTATTGCAAACAGATGAAAAACCCGGCTCGAAAGACCTAGTTCGTTCTGCGACGGAACTTCTGCCGTGTGGGGTGTGCTAGCTGGAAATGGGCCAACTCAGGAATGCGAAACGTGCCAGAGGCAAATTTAACGTGTTTCAGACCAGCAACATGGCGTCACCGTAACTGAAAAAGCGATACTTCCTGCTCACAGCCTCGGCATAAGCGGAGAGGATCATTTCGCGGCCGCGGGTTGCGTTGGGAGTGGCGAAGGCGCTGACGAGCATGAGCAGAGTGGAGCGGGGGAGATGGAAATTGGTCAGCAAGGCATCCACGATTTTGAAGGGGTAGGGCGGGTAAATAAATATGTTGGTGCGTCCGGAGCCGGCCACGAGTTTTCCATCGTGACTCGCGGCGACGCTCTCCAAAACCCGCACGGTGGTGGTGCCCACTGCCATTACGCGATGCCCGGCCTGTTTGGCCGCCTCAATGGCGCGCACGGTGTCCGCGGCGAGTTCGTAGCGTTCATAATGCATCGCGTGGCCGGCGATGGTTTCCGATTTTACCGGCGCGAAGGTGCCCAGGCCCACGTGCAGCGTCACAAAGCACACCTGGATTCCCCGGGCGCGAATTTCCGCGAGCAACGCTTCAGTAAAATGCAGCCCCGCCGTGGGGGCCGCCACTGAGCCGGCGGGCTGGGCATAGACAGTTTGATAACGGATTTTGTCCGACTCCAGCCGGTCTGCGCCGCCGCCGCCCCGTTCGATGTAGGGCGGCAGGGGGATCTCACCGAGTTCATCCAGGAGCGCCATGATGTTCGGCGAACCGGAGAATCGCAGGCGGCGATGGCCTTCCGGGTTGGTTTCGATTACCATGGCTCGCACCGCCGTGTTTTCCCCGCGGACATCGCGAAAAATGATTTCCGTCCCCACCCGGGCGCGTTTGCCAGGGCGCAGCATGACCCACCAGTCGTTAACGCCGTTTTCCTCGAGCAGCAAGACTTCGAACTGGCCGCCCGTCCGCGCGTTCGTGCCGCGCAAGCGCGCCGGGATGACACGTGAGTTATTCAGCACCAGCACGTCGCCGGGATGTAAATAGTCGAGTAAGTCGCGAAATTGCCGGTGAGCCACTTCGCCGGAAGCCCGGTTAAGCACGAGTAAGTGAGACTTATCCCGCTCGGGGACGGGAGTCTGGGCTATTAGCTCACTCGGGAGATGAAAATCGAAATCAGCGGTCCGCATAGAGGTAAATCAAGTGATTTTGCCTAAAAACAGGACACTTTTAGAACTCGTTAACGATATATGCATGATTAAGGCGAACAAGTTAGTCGTAAGTCGTATTATTCAACGCTAACGCGACTTACTTAGCCCGAAAACCCATAACTTCCAAGCCTCGAAATCTTTTTCACCGCCAGCCGGGGTTGTGAATAACTCCGGGATAACTTTTTGACCAAAATAATATTGACAGTCTGTGGGGCAAAATGGATTAATATGGGGCGTTGTGAATAACCTTGGGGTGCAGTTCAAACCTCAAAGCGGAAAATGCCAGACTCCGGGAACATCGAATCGATTTATTACACTTCGCTTTTTCGTCATGAAATTGACGAGAAGCGGCGTCTTCAAATCCCGTCCAAGTGGCGGCCCTCGCAGCCGGAAGCGGAGTTCACGTTGATTCTCTGGCCGAACGGTTCACAACCGGATTCGCACCTGATGGTGCTGCCACCGATTGAAATGAAATCGTTGGCGGAAAAAATCCGGCAGATGCCCGCGAGCGATCCGCGCGCTTCGGCGTTGCGCCGTTTGCTGGGCAGCAAATCCGCGAGCGTCACGCTGGACAAAGGGGGACGCATTTGCCTGCCGGAGGAAATGGCGCGCGTGGTGGGCATTGAGAAAAAAGCAGTGTTGGTCGGATTGGTGGACCGGTTCGAGATCTGGAATCCCGAACGATATGAAGCCGTGAGTGCGGTGGATGCGGCCCTGTTACCGGAAGCCTTTAAACTGATTTGATGCCATGAGCCTGGGACATTTACTGGCAGCGGGAAAAAGTTTGGTGGGAATGAAGAACAGCCTGAGCCCATACCGGATGAATGCACAAAACCGGTTGCCCAAGTTTGGCTCGGGCAAAAATCCTTTTGCACCGCCAGGTACGGAAGGGACGAGAGGAACCGACACGGCCAAAACGGCCGCGGCGTCCAAAACCGAACTGGCACAGATGGTGACTCCCTCGCTTTTTGAACCGGAGCGAGGGAGCACCGAGCCGGCTGTTGCTGTTGCTGCCACCGCCATGACCGCGCTGGCGCCGCAACCGGAAAGCACCGCTTTGGCTCCGTGCGAAACGAAGGCCGCAGCACCGCAGGAGGCAACACCCGCGCTGCCCCCCGCCAGCGTCGAACCGCAGGCGACTCCAGCGTTGCCGGCTCCGGCCCGGAGGCCAGCGCTGCCGAACGAGTGGGGGAACTGGTGTTTTCGCCAAGTGGTGCAAGGTTTTATTTTGACGATGTTGGGAGTGGAAGGGGCTCGGGCCAAGGCGCTGGATGCGAAGCGCTGGATCCTGGCTGTGGTCGTGCCCGCCAAACGAAACGCGGCATCTGCCCCGGCCAAAAAAGCCCTGCCGCTGGCGGGCTGGTTGAAGCAGCTTAACCCGCGGCAATTCCTGCCGGCGCGCCCTCCGGCTGGTGCGAGACCGAATCACAGTCCGGTGCAGGCGGAACTGTCCCTCGACCGGGTAAAGGTGGTCCGAAACGATTTGAGCGAGGCCGATCTGGAAGTGGTTCCGATGCGGCTGGTCGAGAAACCGGTTGAGGCCATGACGACGGCACAGCCGCAGGCGGCCATGGTGATGCAGCCGACGCGCTGGACCCGTTGGTCCTCGATTTTTGCCGGCACGGGAGAAACGAAGAGTCACTAACACGTCATGCGTGAACCCAATGCCAAACTTCAGTCACAATCCGGTGATGGTGGCGGAGGTGTTGAGCGCCTTAAAGGTGCAGCCGGGCGGGCGGTACGCCGACGGCACGCTCGGTGGGGCTGGACACGCGGCAGCCATGCTGGCGGCGAGTTCGCCGAATGGATGGTTGTCTGGGTGCGATCGCGATGGCGCCGCGGTTGAGGCGGCGCGGGCGCGGCTGGCGGAATATGCCGGGCGCTTCGAATTGCGGCGCGGCAATTTTGCGGACCTGGCGGAGATGTTCGAGGCGGGCAGTTATGACGGGGTGCTGCTGGACCTGGGCGTGAGTTCGCCGCAACTGGATTCGCCGGAGCGCGGGTTCAGCTTCCAACAGGAAGGGCCGCTGGACATGCGGATGGATACGCGCCAGGAGCTGACGGCAGCGGACCTGGTAAACCGGCTGCGCGCGGACGAACTGGCGAAGATTTTCCGGGAATTGGGTGATGAACCGCAGGCGCGGCGTTTTGCGCGGGCCATCGAGCAGGATCGGCAGTTGCGGCCGTTCCAAACGACGGGCCAGCTGGCTGGGTTGATCGAGCGGCTGTCGCCGCGGCATGGACGGAGGGCGCATCCGGCCACGCGGGTGTTCCAGGCGTTGCGGATGACGGTGAATGATGAGCTGGGTGCACTGGAGCGCGGGCTGACGGGCGCCATGACGCTCTTGAAGCCGGGCGGGCGGCTGGCGGTGATTACGTTTCATTCGCTGGAAGACCGGCGGGTGAAGGAATTTGGCCGGGAACGGGCGCGGGACTACACGTTCCCCGGGGAAGTGGATGTGCCGGAGTTGCGGCAGCCGCGGACTCCGGAGTTGAAATGGGTGCAGCGCAAGGCGGTAACGCCGGGCGATTCGGAACTGGCGGCCAATCCGCGCAGCCGAAGCGCCCAGTTGCGCATAATGGAAAAAATTTAAATGGCGCGGAATCGGAAAAATCAGTCGGCGGCAATTCGCTTTGGGCTAGTGGTCAAGGTTTGTTTGATCTGCCTGGCGATCGGCGGCTCGGGCATCGGCTATGTCTGGCAGAAAAACCAGATCTACGAACTCGGCCAGCAGATGCGCCGGCGGGAAGCGCGGGTGGCTGAACTGCGCGAGCAAAACGACAAACTCAAGAAGCAACTGGCCACGCTGCTGTCTCCGCGTTTCCTGGACCAGCGGGTGAAGGAACTGAAGCTGAATCTGGTTCCGCCGCAGCCAGCGCAGGTTGTCCGTCTGGTTGAGCCGCAGGCCGGTTTGCCGTCGGCTCTCGTGCCGCCCCAGCAGTTTGCGGCCGGTCAGACACCGTAGACGGAAGCAGTGAATGCAACGGAACGACGGATTGCACGAAAAAACATGAATAAAAAACCAAAAGCGAACGGCAAGGGTGCCGAGCTGGAGAGGGGCAACCAAACGGGCCAACTGCAGCGGGTTGGCCGGCGTGCGGCGGCGAGGGAATACCGCGCTCCATCAGGAAGCGTTGCGGCGCTTCCCTGCAGCTGGAAGCTGCAGCTGTCGCTTCATCTCTGGAGCACGGTAGCCATCCAGTCCCGCGTTTAAGAATTTTTTACCGCCGCCCGTGATGCCTTAGGATGAGGAACCGACGGCGCACGGGCGGTCGGTAAATCCGAATCAGAAGCCATGGCGAAAAACTTGCAATATCGCAGACTGTTGATGCTGGCGTTGCTGCTGGGCATCGCGTTTGCGGGGCTGGGCTACCGGCTCGTTGATTTGCAAGTGTTGCGCCATGAGGACCTCGCCAGCGAAGCGGAAAAGAACACGCAACATACCTATCTGCTCGTGCCGCGCCGCGGCGACATCCTGGACGCCAAGGGCAATCTGCTGGCGACGAGCATCTTCGTCAAAACCGTCTGCGCCGACCCCGTGCTGATTGGCAATCACCAGGCGGAGGTGGCGCACGCTGTGGCGCCGCTGCTGCAGATGAGCGAGGCGGAACTGGCCCAACGGCTGATGCCCCGCCTGCGGGCGGGCGCGAACGGCGGGTCGCTCACCAACCGTTACATTGTGCTCAAGCGCAAGGTGTCGGCGGAAACGTGGGCGAAGGTGGGCGAGGCGATGTCCCAGCTTTCCTTCAATGTAAATGAGAAGACCCTGACCAGGGCGGAACGGGCCTTCTATCGTGATTTGCGCGGCAAGGCGATTTTCACCGATCCCACGGACGACCAGTTGCGGACTTACACCAGCCAAAGCCTGGCGGCGCATGTGCTGGGTTATGTGGGCGTCACCGAGCGGACCAACAGCGGCCTGCGAACGCTGGAAACCGTGGGTGTGGACGGCATTGAACGCACCCTCGACTCCAAGCTCAAGGGAGTGGGCGGATGGCGCGTCACCGAGGTGGATCGCCAGCAGCGGGAGATGGTGGCCCTGCGCGAGCAGGACGTGGAACCGCACGACGGCTTGAACGTGGTGCTGACTGTCGACGCCGTGCTGCAGCAAATCCTGGAGACGTCGCTGGCGGAGGGCATGCAAAAGGAATCGCCCCTCAGCATTTCCGGCATGATTATCCGGCCGCGCACCGGCGCCATCCTCGCCATGGGCGGACTGCCAACCTTTGACCCGAACAATCCCGGGGCATCGTCCGCTGACGCTCTGCGCGACCGGCTCATTGCGGACATGCACGAGCCGGGTTCGACGTTCAAGATTGTGGTGGTGTCCGGGGCGTTGAACGACCAGTTGGTCAAGTTGACGGACCAGTTCGATTGCGAGCACGGCCATTTTGCGTTTGCGGGCAAGGTGCTGCATGACCACGCTTCGTACGGGCTCCTGAGCGCGGAGGCCATCATCACGCGGTCGTCCAATATCGGGGCGGCCAAGATCGGCATCCTGATGGGCGAAAACAAACTGTACGACTTCATGCACAACTACGGCTTTGGCACGCGCACGGGCATCACGCTGCCGGGGGAAATTCCCGGCGTCGTGCATCCGGTGAAGAATTGGTCCAAGGTGTCCATTGCCCAGATTCCGATGGGGCAGGGCGTGGCGGTGACTTCGCTGCAAATGGCGATGGCGATGTGCGCAATTGCGAACAAGGGTGTGTTGATGCGGCCGATGCTGGTGGACCGCCTGCAGGATCAGAACGGCAACGTGGTGGCGCGCTATGCGCCGCAGCCGGTGCGGCGGGTGATCAGCGAAGAGGCGTCCCGACAGATGGTCGAGGCGTTGAAGACCGTCCTGACGAGCGAGGGCACGGCGCCCAAGGCCGCGCTGGAGCATTACACGGTGGCCGGCAAAACGGGCACCGCGCAGAAGCCACCCTACAGCCAGAACAAATTTTACGCCTCGTTCATCGGGTTTTTCCCGGCGGACAATCCGGAAATTTGCATTTATGTCGCCATGGATGAGCCGCGGGGGACGCTGCACCAGGGCGGGCAGGTCGCTGCGCCCATCTTCAAGGTCATCGCCGAGCGGGCGGCCAATTATTTAAACATCCGGCCGGACAAGGATATTTCAACGGGATTTCCCGAGGTCGCGGAGAACACCAATACGGACCTGCCGGTTAGAACGGCGGCGCGCGCGCAATGAAAAGATTGCCCCAGCCATCATCCGGAGAGCGCTTTAAAGTGCGCACCCTGTTTTCCCTCCGCGGGTTGTCACGCCGCCTGTCCGCGCTTGTCTCGGAGAGGGGGCTGAAGCCGCGGAACCCGTTCGCGGTTCCGGCCCTGGCCGGTGAGGCGGGCGGCAAATCCGGGCGCCGCGAGAATTCGTACGCGTTGCCGTCCCGCCTGCGGGACAGGAATCCCAATCTGCCGTCGTGTGGTGGTGGCCCGGTGCGTTTGCCTTCGCATCACGCGGAGCATTCGGGAGCTTTCCTGGTCATCGCGCGGCTGGCGATTGCGCGGCGGGGTCCGGCGGGGGGACGAACCGGAGCCAGATAATGGAAGTTCGCTCTTTGAAATTTATTGCCACGGCCTGCGGGGGCGAGCTGTTGTGCGGTTCACCGGAAGTCACGGTCTGCCGGATATGCACGGACTCGCGGCAGGCGCGGCTGGGCGATGTGTTTTTCGCCCTGACCGGCGAACACTTCGACGGCCACGATTATCTGGCGGAAGTGGCGAAGCAAGGCGTGGAGGCGGTGGTCGTGGATAAGGCGCTGGCGCCCGCCGGATTGTATGGTTGCGGGGTGATTGCGGTGGAGAACACGCGAGCGGCGCTGGGCCGGCTGGCAGCGTGTTACCGGATGGATTTTAACCTGCCGACGATTGCGGTGGCCGGTTCCAATGGGAAGACGACCACGAAGGAATTGCTCGCGGCGGTGTTGCGGCAGAAGTTTAAAACGCTGTGGAGCGAAGCGAGCTTCAACAATAACGTCGGCGTGCCGTTGACGCTGTTGAGGCTGGATAAAGGACATCAGGCGGCGGTGCTGGAAGCGGGCACGAATCATCCCGGCGAACTGGCGCCGCTGGTGCGGATGATCCGGCCCAGGTTCGGCGTCATCACGAATATCGGACGCGAGCATCTGGAATTTTTTGGCGACCTGGCCGGCGTGGCCGGCGAGGAAGGCTGGCTGGCCGAGTTGTTGCCGGTGGATGGAAAGCTTTTTCTGAACGGGGACAGTGAATGGACCGGGGTTTTATCGGAGCGAACCAACTCCGAGGTGGTGACCGTGGGATTGTCCGCAGGGAACGATTGGCGCGCGCAGGAAATCAAAATGACGGCGCAAGGCGTCACGTTTCAGGTCCAGGCGCCGCGGACGGAGTTTAGCGGTGAATACCACATCCGGCTGCTGGGACGGCATCAGGTGGTCAACGCATTGTTGGCCGCGGCAGCAGGCGCGGAACTGGGTTTGACACCCGGAGAAATTCGCCGCGGACTTGCCGAATGTTGCCCGGCCAAAATGCGGCTGGAAACGCGGATTTGGAACGGCGTATGCGTGCTTGATGACTCATACAATGCCAACGCGGATTCAATGATTGCGGCGTTAAACACCTTGCGCGAAATGCCCTGCGCGGGCCGGCGGGTGGCGGTGTTGGGCGACATGGCCGAACTCGGCAAGAGCAGTGCGGCGGCGCACGAGGAAATTGGCCGGCGGGCGGGGGAGATGAATGTGGATCAGCTCTTTGCGGTCGGGCGAATGGCCGGGATGATGGCGCGGGCGGCGCGGGCGGCGGGCTTGCAGCATGTGACTGAATTTGCCAATGCGCCGGCGGCGGCGGAAGCGGTGAAGGGTTTTTTGAAATCGGGCGACGTGGTCCTGCTGAAGGCGTCGCGATCGAGCCGTCTGGAACTGGTGGGCGAATTGTTGCGGTCGGAACCGCAGAGCGGCAACAACTGAATGTTTTATTACCTGACACAGTATGTCATGAATCTGGCGGCCCAAACGGCTTGGGAACCCAGTGTATCGGGATTGCGGCTGTTTCGTTACATTACCTTCCGCAGCGCGGGCGCGGCGGTGACGGCGCTGTTGTTGAGCCTGTGGCTGGGACCGAAGATGATTCACTGGCTGAAGGAACTGAGCTTTGGGCAGAATTATCGCGACCGGGCCGAACTCGCCGGAAGCCAGTCGGCCACGCGGCCGAAAAAATTCGGCACGCCGACAATGGGCGGGCTGTTGATCGTCCTGACCATGCATGTCACCACGCTGCTTTGGGCGCGGTGGAACACGCTGGTTATGCTGACGCTGTTCTCGGTCGCCGTTCTATGCGGGCTCGGGTTTTACGACGATTTCATGAAAATCAGCAAGGCCAGCGGCGGTGGCGGGGCGAAATCGCACGTCAAACTGTGGGTGCAGTTCGGCCTGGCGCTGTTTATCGGCTTGTACCTGTGGCGAGTCCCGGGGACGAGCCGGCTGGTTACGGACATCATGGTGCCGTTTTACAAGTATCCGGTGGCGACGGGGGTGGGCGTGGCCGGGCTGGCGCTGACGATGCTGACCATCGTGGGCAGCTCCAACGCGGTGAACCTGACGGACGGCCTGGACGGGCTGGCCATCGGCTGCACGTTGATTGTATCGTTCGTGTTTTTGATTTTGACGTATTTGGCGGGCAACTTGAGGGCGGCGGCTTATTTGCAGATTCCGCATGTGGACGGCGCGGCGGAACTGACGGTGTTTTGCGCGGCGATGATCGGGGCCGGGCTGGGATTTTTGTGGTACAACTGCCATCCTGCCCAGGTATTCATGGGCGACACGGGGTCGCTGGCGCTGGGCGGGGCGCTGGGCATTCTCGCGGTATTGATTCACCAGCCGCTGGTGCTGATGATTGCCGGCGGGGTGTTCGTGATCGAGGCGGTTTCCGTCATGCTGCAAACGGGCTGGTTCAAGTTTACGCGGAAGCGGTATGGGACGGGCCGGCGGTTGTTTTTGATGGCGCCCCTGCACCATCATTTTGAAAAAAAGAACTGGCATGAATCGCAGGTGGTCATGCGCTTTTATATTTTATGCGTGCTCTGCGCGGTGCTGGCGTTGAGCAGCCTGAAAATCAGATGAGCATTGAAACTGAAAAGACGCTCCCGCAGTGTGAGGTAACGACAACGTAAAGATGTACGATTTGCAGAATAAACAGGTATTGGTGACCGGCCTCGGCGCGCGGGGCCGGGCGGCGTGCGAACTGCTGCGGGGTTGCGGCGCGAGTGTCGTGGTCGTGGACCAGGCGGATAATGAGGATTTGCGCGCCGAAGCGGCCCGGTTGCGGCAGTTGGGCGTGGAGGTCGAGCTGGGCGCCAGCGCGCCGCCGAACCGGCAGTTCACTTTCGCGGTGGTCAGCCCCGCCATGCCGGCGAACAATGGCATTCTCCAGGAGCTGGCACAGCGCAAGGTGCCGGTCATCGGTGAATTGGAACTGGGCTACCAGCAATCGCGCTGTTTGAACATTGCCGTCGCCGGGACCAACGGGAAGGGCACCACGGCTGAATTGGTGGAGAGCGTGCTGGTCCACAACCAGCGCAAGGTGGCGTTGTGCGGGCACGGGTCGCGGCCAGTGTGCGCGGTGGTGCCGGAGACCAAGGACCTGGATTACCTGGTGCTGCAGGTCAATTCGTTTCAACTGGAGACCACCCATTTTTTCCGGCCGGCGGTGGCGGTGCTGATGAATCTGGCGCACGACCATCTGGACCGTTACGCCACCCATGCGGATTACGTCCGGGCCAACGCGCTTTTGTTCCGCAACCAGCAGCCGTTTGACTGGGCGATTGTGCAAAGCGAGGCGCTGGCGCAATTGCGCTCGCTGGACCTGCCGTTGCCGGCCAAGGTCATCACCTTCAGTGCGAACAACCGGCGCGCAGATATATATATGGAGCGCGGGCTGGTGATCAGCCGGCTGCCGGATTGGTCCGGGCCGTTGCTGGACATGGACCAATGCCAGTTGCGGGGCCAGCACAACGCCGAGAACATCATGGCTGCCCTGGCGGTCGGCCACGTGCTCCGCCTGCCCTTGGAAACCATGGCCAGTGCCCTCAAGGCCCAGCCCGCCGGGGCGCACCGGTTCGAGTTGGTGGCGGAGCTCAATGGCGTCCAATTCATCAATGATTCCAAGGCCACCAACGTGGACGCGCTCCACAAGGCCCTGCATTCCCTGTCCAGCGCGGGCGGCCCGGCGAACGTCTGGTTGATTGCCGGCGGCAAGGATAAAGCGCTCGAATATCACGATGTCGGCCCCATACTTTCCCAGCGGGTGAAGGGGGCATTTCTCATCGGCGAAGCCCGGGAAAAAATTCGTGCGGCCTGGAGCCTTTTTACTCCTTGCACACTCATGGGTTCGTTGTTAGAAGCAGTCCTGTTTGCGGCAAAAAATGCGGTGTCCGGCGACGTGATTTTACTTTCACCGGCTTGTTCGAGCTTCGATCAGTTTCGAAACTACCAGCAGCGGGGTGAAGTGTTTCGACAAGCGGTAAACGGCCTGGCGAACGCCGCCGGTGGTGGCAGTGACGCAGATGGCCACAATCAGCAGACGGCGAACGGAAACAGATTGAAGACAAACGGAAATAAATAAATAAAATTTACATTTGCCTCGGGGTTTTTTGAGGAAAAACCCCGGGGCGAAAAAACCCAAAAAAATACCACCTCAAATGAAAGGACGCTCGCAAGCGCCAAAAAAATGAATAACTCAAACCCACTCATCCCCCAAGGCTCCCTGTTGGAGCAGGAACAAAACAAAAAACGCCATCACTTCAAGGTCGCCATCCTTTGCGTGCTGGCTTTCAACGTCCTTTTTGTCGGCGGCATGCTCCTGATTGGCTGCCGGCCGTCCAGCAACGAAGCGCAGCAGCCCCAGGAAACTCCTCCGCCGCTGGCGAGTGAAACGCCCAGCAATGCGCCGGGCACGGACATGGCCAACACACTGCCTCCGCTGACACCTTCGAACGCGGCGCCCAGCAATGTTGTCACCGCTCCCCCGCAGCCGATGGCTCCGACGCCTATTCCGACGCCAACTCCCATGCCGACGCCCGCTTCGTCCGCCGCCGAGTACACGGTGGTAGCGGGTGACTCGTTCTATTCCATCGGCAAGAAGTTGGGCGTGTCGATCAAGGCCATTGAGGCCGCGAACCCGGGTGTGGTGCCGACGAAACTGAAAATCGGCCAGAAGCTCCAAGTTCCGGCGGGTGGTGCGGGTTCCTCCGCTTCGGGCAGCGCGACTTCCGGCAGCCTGGCTCCCATGACCAGCGAGGGCGGTGAAGTTTATGTGGTGAAGTCCGGCGATACGCTGAGCAAGATTGCCAAGGCGCATGGCACGTCGGTCCGCGCCGTCCAGACGGCGAATGACCTGAGGACGTTCAAGATCAAAGTCGGACAGAAATTGAAGATGCCGGGCGCGGCCGCGACTCCGACTCCCATCCCGGCGCCTGAACCTGCGCCCTCGCCGCTGACCGCTCCGGCTCCCACGCCGGTCCATTAATACGCCGGCGCCGCGCCTGCCTGCCCTCCCCAGTCCCGCATGCGGGAGCGAAGAGGGTGAAGGCGCGGCGAACTCGGCCGCCGGGTTACCTCACCTCGGCGGCTGGTGATTGCAATGAAATTAGCCACGACGACCTTGGTATTTTGCGTTGCCGCCCTGCTGGCGCTGGGGATGGTGATGCTGTACAGTTCGAGCATGGCGGACAAGGGGACGCACTATCTCACCATGCAATTGCTGTGGTGCTCCCTTGGTTTGGCGGGTTGCGTGACGACCGCGAGCATGGATTACCGGTGGTTTAAGAAACATGCCTGGCTGCTGTTCGCGGTGGCGGTGGTGCTGTTGGTGTTGGTGTTGGTGCCGCACATCGGTTTCAAGGTGAATGGCGCGCGGCGCTGGTTCAAGATTCCGCATACCCCGGTTCGTTTTGAACCGTCGGAGTTGGGCAAGATAGCGCTCATTGTAGCGGTGGCCTGGTATGGGGAACGTTTTCAACGGCAGATGGGCACCTTGAAGAAGGGGATTGTATTTCCCGGTTTGTTCATTGGGCTGGTGCTGGGTTTGATTTTCGTCGAACCGGACCGGGGCACGACGATTTTGATGGCAAGCGTGACCGGCGCGATGCTGTTGATTGCCGGAGTGCGGTGGAAATTCCTCATTCCTCCGGCGCTCGCGGGACTGGCCGGGCTGGCGTTTTCCATCTGGCATGATCCAGTGCGCAGTAAACGTATCTTCGCCTGGCTGTATGTGGAGGAAAACAAGAACGGCATCGGCTACCAGGCGAAGCAGGCGATGCTGGCCCTGGGCTCGGGCGGTTGGACGGGGCTGGGGCTGGGTGACAGCCGCCAGAAAATGGGATTTCTGCCGGAGCACAACACGGATTTTATTTTCTCCATCGTCGGCGAGGAACTGGGATTGATCGCCACGCTGCTCGTGGTGTTGGCGTTCGTGGTGGTGGTATGCTGCGGGCTTTACATTGCCTACCGGTCGAGCGACACCTTCGGACTGCTGCTCGGTTCGGGCATTACCTTTCTCATCGGTTTGCAGGCATTCATTAACATCGGGGTGGTGACAAGCGCCCTGCCGAACAAGGGCCTGCCGCTGCCCTTCATCAGTTATGGCGGCTCCAATCTTTTGATGATGCTCACCAGCGTCGGCGTGCTGCTGAGCATAGCCCGTCGGGCGCGGCTGCCGGTGCCCGCGCGCGGCGAGATCGAGCCGGAGGCTATCCCCACGCCGCAGGCAACCTGATGCAACCCTCCATGCCAACACCCCGGGTGGCCATCGCGTGCGGTGGCACGGGCGGGCATCTGTTTCCCGGTTTGGCGGTGGCGGAGCAACTGCGGCTGCGCGGCTGCGCCGTGACGGTTTTGATTTCCCCCAAGGAAGTGGACCAGCAGGCGGTGCAAACCGCCGAGGGCGTGTCCGTGGCGACGCTGCCGGCGGTGGGCTTAAGCCGCGGCGGGCGCCTGGCGTTCCTGCGCGGTTTTACCCGTTCCTATTTGGCCGCGCGAAAACTGTTCCGCGAAAATCCGCCGGAAGCGGTTTTGGCCATGGGCGGTTTTACCAGCGCGCCGCCGATTCTCGCCGGGCGGGCCCTGAGGGCGCCGACTTTCCTGCATGAATCCAACACCATCCCGGGCCGGGCGAATCGCTGGTTGTCGCGGATGGTCAACGAGGCTTTTATTGGATTTCCGACCGCCGCGGAACGTTTACATACGCGGAACGTCAAGGTTACGGGAACACCCGTCCGTCCGCAATTTCAGCCGGGCGACGTGGTGGCGCGCCGCCAGGCGATTGGTTTGGACCCGGGCCGGCCGGTGTTGCTGGTGACGGGCGGCAGCCAGGGCGCGAGCGGGTTGAATGATTTGGTCATCCGGGCGCTGCCATTGCTGGCGAAATTGGCGCCCGAGCTGCAATTGTTGCATTTCACCGGACCCAATGATGTGGAAAAGGCGCAGCAAGCGTGCGCCGCCAGCGGCATCAAGGCGGTGGTGAAGTCATTTTTTGGCGGGATGCACCTGGCGCTGGGCGCCGCCACGGTGGTGGTCAGCCGCGCCGGCGCTTCGTCCCTGGCGGAACTGGCGGCGATGCGCGCGCCAGCCGTGCTGGTGCCGTTCCCCGCCGCCACGGATAATCATCAATTTTTCAACGCGCAGGCCTTTGAACGGACCGGCGCAGCCCGGTTGCTCGAGCAGAAGCAGGCGACGCCGGAACTGCTCGCGCAGTGGGTGGCGGAATTGGTTGAGCAGGGCAAGCTGCGCGCGGACATGCAGGAGTCCCTCGCCCAATGGCACGCGCCCCGCGCCGCCGAACAAATCGCAGACAGCATCATGCAGGCGATTGCGGACCGACGCCATGCGGCGGGCGGCGCGAACGTGGCGACACCGTCGCCCATGAGGCATCGTCAATCCATGGTCACGTGAACCCGATGGCATCAGCTACAGATAATTCGATGGAAAGCGGCAACCCGCCGGCCAGGGAACAGTTGCTGGCGGAGCTGAAGTCCAGGCTGCCGGACACCACCGTGCTGCTGCGGGACGAACCGCTGGCGCGGCGCACCACTTTGCGGGTGGGCGGCGCCGCGGATTTGTATGTCGAGCCAGCGTCGGAGACCGAGCTGGCGCAAGTATTGCAGTGGTGCGCGCAGCGCCGGGTGCCGTTTGTGATGCTGGGGCGCGGGTCGAATTTGCTGGTCCGGGACGGCGGGATTCGGGGCGTGGTGATTTGCCTGGCGCAGCCGCATTTCAGCCGGGTTGAAATCACGGCGCAACGGCTGCATTGCGGCGCCGGGGCGAAATTGAAACAGGTGTCCGTGGACGCGAAGCGCGAGCGGCTGACCGGCCTGGAATTTTTGGAAGGCATTCCCGGCACCGTGGGCGGGGCGCTGCGGATGAACGCCGGGGCGATGGGCGGCTGGATGTTCGACGTGGTGGAATCCATCCGCTACATGGATTACTCGGGCAACGCGTATGACCGGGACGCCGCCGATGTGCCGGTGGAATACCGGAGCTGCCCCTTGCTGAAGGAAAACATTGCGCTCGGGGCCGTGCTCAAGGGCCATCCGGCGGCGCGCGAAGTCGTGGAGCAGCGCATGAAGTCCTTCAGCCAGAAACGCTGGGAATCCCAGCCCGCCGCGCCCAGCGCCGGCTGCATTTTCAAGAATCCGGGGACCATCCCGGCGGGAAAGCTGATTGACGAGCTGGGCCTGAAAGGCACGCGGGTCGGCGATGCGATGGTTTCCCAGGAACACGGAAATTTCATCATCAACAGCGGCCATGCGACAGCCCGGGAAGTATTGGAATTGATTGAAGTGATAAGAAAAAAGGCGCGGGCCGAACGTGGTATTGAATTGGAAACGGAAGTTGAGATTATTGGCGAGTGATCTGATTGGGGATTGGGGATTGGGGATTGGTGATTGCGGATTGCGGATTGTGAACTGACTAGCTGCGGGAACGATTATGAACTCGGAAGATTTCAAGAAGAGGACGAAGGCGTTTGCCTTGCGCGTAATACGCCTCGTTGAATCGCTGGAAAAGAACAGGAAATCCAGCGCCACCTCCGGGGTTATTGGCCGGCAATTGCTGCGCAGCGGCACGTCGGTGGGCGCAAACTATCGCGCTGCTTGCCGTGCCAGGTCGCGCGCGGACTTTATTTCCAAGATGGGCATTGTCGAAGAAGAATGCGACGAATCACTTTATTGGATGGAGCTATTGGTTGAAAGCGGCCTGGTCAAGGCGAATCGTCTTGCGAGCTTGATGATGGAAGCCGAAGAGTTGCTGGCCATGAGCGTCGCTTCCATTAACACGTCGCGCTTCCAAAAAAATCCGCAATCCGCAATCCGCAATCCGCAATGATTTCCGGTCTTCAAATAACTGTCATGCTGGGCGGGCCTTCGGCCGAACGGGATGTTTCATTGCGTTCGGGGGCGGCGGTGTCCCGGGCTTTGCATTCGCTCGGGCATCAGGTCAGCGAGGTGGATCCGCGGGATGAGACGTGGTCGTTGCCGCCGGACACGGACGCGGTGTTTCTGGCACTGCACGGAACCTACGGCGAGGACGGCACGGTGCAGCGGCGGTTGGACGAATTGGGCGTGCCCTATACCGGTTGCGATGCCGGGGCGAGCCGGCTGGCATTCGACAAATTTTTGACGAAGCAGAAATGCGTCGCGGCGGGCGTGCCGACGGCGCGGTTTACGGTGTTTGATTCGCCGCAGGCGCACTGGCCCGCAGGCTGGGAGCCGCCGGTGGTGCTCAAGCCGGTTCGGCAGGGGTCGAGCGTGGGGCTGCAATTCGTGGACCAGGTGAAGGATTTTGGCGCAGCCCTGGCGGAGTCGTTCCGGCACGATTCGCAGGTGTTGATGGAGGAAAAAATTTCGGGCCGCGAAACCACGGTGGGCATTTTGGATGGGAAACCGCTGCCGCTGGTGGAAGTGCGGCCCAAGTCCGGCGCGTACGATTACCAGAACAAGTATACGGCGGGTGCGACGGAATATTTTTGCCCGGCGGACTTTGACGCGGCCACCACGCAGCGGATCCAAGCCGCGGCGCTGGGAGCTTTTCAAGCCATCGGCGGGCGGGACTATTCCCGCGTGGATGTGATGGTGCGGCCCAACGGCGAGCCGGTGGTGCTGGAAGTCAATACGCTGCCCGGCATGACGGAAACGAGCCTGTTGCCCAAGGCGGCGGCGGCGGCAGGCCTGGGCTTCGCGGAGCTCTGCCAACGGATGGTGGAACTGGCGCTGCAGCATAAGCCGGCGCAAATGGAAAGGAACGCAGCATGATGTGGTTCAAACGCAAGGCCAAGAACCGGCGGTTGGGGAACGTGCAGGTGTTGGATGTCAAACTTCGCTCAGACCAGGTGCGCGCCACGCGGATGCGGGCGGTGGCGCTGGTGCTGGGATTGACGTTTGCCACGATTTTCGGCTTTTTCCTGATCTGGCGCACGGGCGAATGGACTTTGAACCGGTTGATTTATCAGAACAAGTCCTTTGCCATCCAGGAGGTTGAGGTGCAGACGGACGGCGTGGTGTCCCTGGAACAATTGCGCCGTTGGGCCGGCGTGAAGCCGGGCGAGAACCTGCTCGCGCTGGACCTGGCGCGGGTGAAGCGGGATTTGGAAATGGCGCCGGTGGTGCGGTCGGTGGCCGTCGAGCGGGTGTTGCCGCGCACGTTGCGGCTGCGGATTTCGGAGCGGGAACCGCTGGCGCAAATTTATGTGCCGCACCTGCGCGCCAGCGGCGGGTACGACATGGCCGTGCTGCAACTGGACGGAGATGGCTACGTGATGCCGGTGCTGGAGCCGCGGCAGCGGTCCGAGCCGGCGCAACCCAATGAGCTGCTGCCGGTCGTCTCGGGCCTTGATCCCAGCCAGTTGATGCCGGGCCGGCGCGTGGATCTGCCGCAGGTGCTGTCGGCGCTGCACTTGCTCGCTGCCTTCGAAAGTTCGCCGATGTCCGGGTTGGTGGATGTGCGCAAAGTGGATGTGTCTTCGCCGGACATTTTGCAAATCACGACCGGGCAGGGGAGCGAAGTGACCTTTGCCGTCAAGGATTTGGACCGCCAACTGCGGCGCTGGCGGCAGATTTATGACCTTGGCCAGCGGATGAACAAGGCCATCGCCAGCTTGGACCTTTCGGTGCCGAACAATATCCCGGCCAAATGGGTGGATGCCGGCACGCTGCCACCCGCCGCCCCCCGAGTCAGAAACCCGCAACGCAACCACACCAAAAGAAATGTTTGACCCAGCCTCTCTCATCGTTGGATTGGAAATCGGCACCTCCAAGGTGTGTGCCGCCGTGGGCGAGGTAAACGCCGCGGGCACGCTCAACCTCATCGGCCTCGGCCAGGCCCGCTCGCGCGGCGTGCGCAAGGGCGAGATTGCTGACGTGTCGCTCGTTGAGGAGGACGTGCGCAACGCCATCGTCGAGGCCGAACAAATGGCCGACGCGGAAATCCGCAGCGTTTATCTCGGCGTCACCGGCGGGCATATCCGCGGCTTCAACAACCGGGGCGTGCATCCGGTGGTCTCGGCGGATCGGGAAATCACGGACGAAGATGTGCAGGACGTCATTAAGAACGCCAAGGCCATCAACCTGCCGGCGGAGAACCATGTGATTCACGCCATCCGCCAGCATTTCCATGTGGACGGCCAGGACAGCATCGTCAACCCCGTCGGGATGCTGGGCGCGCGCGTGGAGGTGGATGTGCATGTGGTGCATGGCAATTTCAACCGGCTGCAAAATCCCATTCGCGTAGTCAAGGGCTTGCAACTGGAGGTCGAGGCGATTGTTTTCAACGGGCTGGCGTCGTCGCTCGCGCTGCTGACGAACGAGCAGAAGGAAATGGGCGCGCTGGTGGTTGATTTGGGCGGCGGCACGACCAATTACGCCATCTACGCGGATGGCATCATCAAGCACACGGGCATGCTGGCAGTGGGTGGCGACCATGTGTCGAACGATCTGGCGTATGGCTTGAAAGTGCCGCTGGGCCGGGCGGAGCAGCTCAAGCTCGAGCACGGCTCGGCGCTTGTGGGCGAGGGCGTCAAGGGCCAGACGGTCATGATTGCCAACCAGCACGGGCTGCCGGCCAAGACGGTGAATCTGGAGCATTTGCGGCGCGTGATGTCGCTGCGGTTGGAGGAGATTTTTCAGTTGATCGAGCAGGACATTGCGCGGTCGGGGCTGCTGGATTATCTGCGTGCCGGGGTGTTTATCTGCGGCGGCGGGGCGCGCATCCCGGAAATTCACAAGCTGGCGGAAAAGGTGTTCCAACTGCCGGCGACCATTGGCAAGGCCAATTCCATCAACGGCATCAAGTCGGCGCTGGACCAGCCGGAATTTGCGGCGGCCATCGGCCTGGTGAAATACGGTTCGTTCCAGCAAAAGAAGCGGGGCGGGACCGGGTTTTTCGGGGACGGACTAAAGAAGACCTTCACGGAGATTTTCAATCGGAAGTAACTAAAAATTTAACCACGGATGAACACGGATAGACACGGATGGGAAAACGGCTTTTAACCGCAAAGAACGCAAAGAACGCAAAGAACGCAAAGAAAGGTTCTCTTTGCGACCCTTGCGGTTTAATACTCGACTCTAATCTGTGTTAATCCGTGTTCATCCGTGGTTGAACCAATCAGAATCTTATTATGGACCCTGAAATGAATCAGACACCGGAAAGCAGCGCGTTGGGGCGGAAATTGACGCTCAAGGTTTTTGGCGTGGGCGGCGCGGGCGGCAACGCGATTGATTACATGGCGCGCCAGGATTTTGACGGGGTGACGTTTACCGCCCTGAATACCGATGCGCAGGCGCTGTTGAACATGAGCGTGGAACAACGGCTGACGCTGGGCGCCAAACTGACCCGCGGTTTGGGCACCGGCGGCGATCCGGACATGGGCCGCGCGGCGGCCGAGGAGGATGTGGACAAACTCCGCGCCATGTGCGCCGGAGCGGATATTGTGTGCGTGGTCGCGGGCCTGGGCGGCGGCACGGGCACGGGCGCGGGGCCGGTCGTGGCACGGGTGGCGAAGGAATCAGGCGCCCTGGTGCTGGGCATCGTCACGCTGCCGTTTGAATTTGAGGGTTCGCGACGGCAGCGGCAGGCGCAGCTTGGCTTGCGCAATTTAAAGGCGGCGGCGGACGGCGTCATCTGCCTGCCGAACCAGAAGGTGTTCAAGCTGATTGACGAAAACACCAGCGTGCAGGAGGCGTTGAAAATCACCAATGAACTGCTCGCCCAGGGCGTGCGTGGCATCTGGCGGCTGCTTTCGCACACGGGGATGATCAACGTGGATTTCAACGACCTGTGCGCGGTGTTGCGCGGGCGGCACGAGGAAAGTTCGCTGGCCACCGTGGAGGCCGCGGGTGAAAACCGCGCGCATGAAGTGCTGGAAAAACTGGCTTCGCATCCCTTCCTGGAAGGCGGGCAGGTGCTGGCGGAAGCCGACGCGGTGCTGGTAAGCCTGGCGGGCGGTCCGGACCTGACCATGGCGCAGGTCAATCGCGTGATGGAACAAATCAACCGGCTGTGCGAGAACGCGCACATCATCATGGGCGCGGGCATCCACGAACAATTTGCCGGCCGGCTTTCGGTGACGTTGGTGGCTTCACGGCGCAACCGGGGCGTTTCGGGGAAGGACTCCGCCGCCGAGGCGCCGGAAGGCGAAAAGGAAATCGCCAATCCGACTGCGGCCACCCGTCCCACCTCACGTTTCGTGGCGCCCGCGCCGACCTTGAGCCAGCAGCAGACGGAAAAATTACTGGGCCAGAACACCGGCGCGCGTTCGCGCAAAAAGTCCTCCGGCATGCGCCAGGGCCAGTTGCAACTGGAGATTGTTTCCAAAGGCCGGTTCGAGAAGAGCGAACCGACGATTTATCAGGGCGAAGATTTGGATGTGCCGACGTACATCCGGCGCGGCGTGGCGTTGAATTGAGTTGGTGCGAGGTCAAGCAAAGTTCATTAAAAGTGTGCGCGCAAAGATTCTGTCACAGGTTGCGACAGAATCCTTGGAGCGAATACTGCACAAGCACCGTCTTGGAAAGCGCCAGAGGACAGGCGCACTCCAAAAGCTGGCGCACTTGCCGTTGGGCAGGGATGGCGCGAAGCGTCTTGGAGTGCGCCTGTCCTCTGGCGCTTTTTCGTTGGCGAGAGTGCAGACATGGCCAGACCACCACTTTCACAGGCAACGGGAGAATTGTCGCACAAACTGTGCGACAATTGTCGATGCGAATACCTGCTGGTTGCCGGCAATTTGGTTTGGCTGCAACCCCGTTGGGGCTGAAGCCAAGAGATCCAATGACTATATTTAAGAACAAAAAGTGGGCAATGGTGGTTCTTGTCCTGGTGCTGGGTATGTTGCGGTCGGTGGCGGCGGGACCAGTCACACAATTGATTTGGAAGACGCAGCCGGGGCGGGCGGTGGGCGGCCGGCCGTTTGAGCGGCAGCCGGTGTTGATGACGGCGGATGCGGCGGGCAGATCTTCGACCAATGGATTGCCGGCCAAGTTATATGTAACCGTCCGTTTGAATGGCCCGGGGAAGCTGGCCGGCACGACCACGGGGAACATCGGCACTGCCGGCGGGAACGGGATGCTGAAGTTTACTGATTTGCAAATCAACACGCTGGGCACGATCAACGAGCTGGTCGCCAGCCTTGGTCCCGCGCCCGGCGCGGTGCTGTGGATGGATGGCAGTGATTTGGGCACTCTGGCGACCGACAGCCGCGGCGTCACCAACTGGGCCAACAAGGGAACGCGCGGCGGCAGCATGGTGGTGCCGCCGGTCGCCGCCTGGAGCCAGCCAAGCTGGCATAATGGACCGACGGCTCCGCCCGTGCTCCTTACCAATGCCATGAATGGGCGCGCGGTGGTTCGCTTCAACGGCCTGGATGGGGAGGGCGGCAACGCGGTGTCGAATCGTTGGCCCGGTTTGATCACGGGTTCGGAGATTACTTTGTTTATGGCGCTGCGGCAGACGGCGGAAGGGCCGAATTGGGGCGGGTACATCGGTTTGACGGCTGCGGGTGAAACTTGCACCCGCCATAATTCGGGACTCTCGATTGAAAGGGACAATGCTCCCGGCGGGTTCCGGGTAATTCGCAACGATGACAACGCGTCGCCGGCATGGACCAATGCGGGCCAGTTTCATGACATTCCCCAAAGCGGTTCCGGCGGTGGCGGTTGGTACAATCCACGCCCGGCTGATGGCGTGGCTTTTGTGAACACATTCTACCTGCAGGATCAAAAGACCAACTTTTGCGGCGCGAATTATTGGACGGATCAGGCTGGCAAGTCGTGGACGAATTTCCAAATTTCAACCGTCCAATACGGCAACTTCAATATCAGCGACGTGGCGCTGGGCGCGCAGTTGGATTTTCCGCCGGGAGACCAGGTGGATTGGCCTTCGCCGATAGATTTGGGGGAAGTGTTGGTTTACACCACAGCCTTGAGCTCCGCCGACCGCGCGGCAGTGGAAGCCTATCTCCATGGCAAATGGCTGGGCACAAACATCGCCAGCGCGGTGAGCGCGCCATTCAGTGTTCGACGGTGAAGGTGACGTCGTAGGGCTGATTATTCGGAATCGTCGAAGTTTTTTCCAGGCCGCCGTTGTCGATGCCATCACCGCCAATACTGTAAATAACACAGCCGTTGGTGAGTTTTTTGTAGCGAAGTGGTTGGTCATCGAACGGGTCGATGCCCACGGCATTGAGCTGGGAAGGCACAAGGTCTGCAAGCGTGTTCGGCAGTTGGTTTTGCCGGGCCAGGCGGTAACGTTCGATGGCCAGAGCGATCTGAGCGGCGCGCATGGCCGCCAGGGCTTCGCCGTCAGAACGAAAGGTGTATTTGTAGTTTGAGATTACCCAATCGAGGTCCGTACCGCCAATTCTTTGACCGATGGCGTCGTTGACGGCCATGCGTTTGGGCACAGATTGGCCGGCGGCGTCAATGAGTTGTTGCATGAGATCCAGGTAAAGAATGAAATTTTTTGAGCGGCGTAGCCGTGCAATCATCCATTGTTCGCGTAGGTTGTCTTCAAGACCCTGCAATTCGACGGGTAGCAAATGAGAGGGAGAGAGGCGTCCAGGAGAGAGACGTCCAGAAAACCAGCCATGCAACGCCTTTCGGTCTGAAGTTTGAAAGAACCAGATGCCGACGCAGCGTTGGGTGATGAAGGCCTTTTTCAATTCGTTGGTTGAATCCGCTTCCCGAAACGCGAGCGCCAGCGTCTGCAACTGTGCGTCGGTAAACCGGGTGCGGTTCAAGGACCGTTCCATGGAAAATGCAGCTATCCGAAGGACGGCAACGCGTATCATTTGGGCGACGAGGGTGGGCGTGCTTTTCAGGGAGCGGCCAAGAGCCAGCAGATCGACGATGGCAGTGGCGGCAGCCGCGGAATTTCCTTGTTCGGCCCGGACCATGGCGTCCAGGGCCAGAAGTTGCGCGCTTTGGCGGATTTTAACGAACGGAATCAGGCTGATATTGGTAAAGCCATTTTTCCAACCGGTGGGATAGTAGCCTGCGGGCAGGAGCGACCCCTGATGCAGGAGTTGTAACGCCGCTTGATTGTCGGCTACGTATTGGGAGATGCCCGCCTCGACTTCGGGCGCAAGTGGAGCGGTGCGGCCTGGATCGTTGGTGGAAAGCACCGGCCAGTCGGCGGAGACATTTGGCGGCGGCGAAACCAAAGCGTCGAAGGCTTTCTGGTAGATAATGGCGGAATTTTGGTCGTCGGACGGCAATGGATAGGCAACAGCCAACTCCTGCGTGGTGATGGGGTACCCAGCTTTTTTGATGGCGTCCAGCTTGGCCCTGATTTCCGGGGGCGAAATCGATCGCAGAACCAGGGTTACAACCAAGCTGGCGAGAGCCGCGCCGGCCAGCAGCCATTTGGTCCTGCGGGAAAGGAGGCTGGATTGAGGGGCGGTGTCCATTTGGCGATGGGATGGTAGGCATCGGACAAAATACGGGCAACGAAAAAACCAGAAGGGAAAGGGGGTTGGACAGCCTTTGTCCAATTTGGCGCGTTAGGATTAAAATCAAAACTCGATTATTAATCCGCGAATTTCACGAAAGGGGCCAATGGGACTTATAGGACTGATGGGGTGGGTAAGTTGGTTCGCCAAGGCTGGCCAGGGTGAGTCGAACCCGCTCAAGGCCGGGGAACGGCTTTTAAGGGGCAATTTTGGCTTTTGCGTTTGGGGCGGGTGTTTAATACTATGGCTGATGGTGCTGATGCCGTATTTGGCTGCCTTTGGGATCCTGGTCTTTGCCGGCATGAGTTTTTTCTTTGCGCTGGCGGAGTCGGCACTGTTTTCCCTGGGCAAATGGCAGGTGCGGCAGTTGGCGGAGCGCAAGGCGGCCGCCGGTCAACTGGTGGGGCGGTTGCTGGCGGAGCCGCAGCATTTGCTGGCGACCATTGTGCTGGGCAATACGATGGCCAATGCTTCCATGCTGGCCATTACGCTGGCGTCGGCGCTCTGGGTGCAGACCTGGGAAAGCAGCCTGCTCCTGCTGACGTTGCCGGCGCTGTTCGTGTTGATTTTGGTGGGTTGCGAGGTGGTGCCCAAGACCCTGGCGGTGCGTGCGCCGGAAGTATGGGCGGCACGCGTGGCCCGGCCGATGCTTTTTCTGCTGACCCTGACCCGCCTTCTGCACCAGGGAGCTCAGCGCATCAACAACGCCATTCTCAGCGCGGTGATACCCAAGTCCGTCAAGCACCGGTCCGTGTTGTCGGACGCGGAGTACGAGGAACTGCTGGAGATGGCGTATCAACAGGGGACGCTGGCGAAGTCGGAGAAGGAAATCATTTTGCAAATCATCGGGCTGGACCGCCTGACGGCCAAGGACGTGATGAAATCGCGCGCGCAAATGGCGTTTATCCCGGACGACCTGTCGATGGAGGAGATGATTGCGGCGGCGCGAAAATTCCGGCACAGCCGGCTGCCCTTTCCAGCACAGTGGGATCCGAAGCTTGGAATTCACGTGACTTGAAGTCGCGG